>Ga0075480_10000258_pt1 | contig 30198 bp, 44 predicted proteins | sample DEB08_DNA_7_FD_81590 | JGI IMG/M metagenome (GOLD analysis project Ga0075480, IMG submission 81590) | Aqueous microbial communities from the Delaware River and Bay under freshwater to marine salinity gradient to study organic matter... | ecosystem: Environmental > Aquatic > Marine > Coastal ... | reverse complement strand
CGCATGTTTATAAATTCTTCTATCTCTGGGTGAGAGATATTCATATAGGCAGCATAGCTTCCTCTACGGGTAACACCCTGATTGAAAGCTAACATCTGGCTATCAACTACGTGCATAAAGGGGATTGAACCAGTTGACTTACTGCCATTAGAAGTATCCACGCCATTGCTGCGAACATCACCCCAATATCCACCAATGCCTCCACCTCCACTTGCGAGCCATATGTTCTCATCATAGTGAACAGATAAACCAGAACGGGAATCAGGAACATAATTAAGAAAGCAGCTGATAGGAAGCCCACGGCTTGTACCCCCGTTACTAAGTATAGGAGTGCTAAACATAAACCAAAGTTTACTAGAATAGTCATAAAGCCGTTGTGCCAAAGCGTAGTCAGTAGTTTCATCATAAGTTGCTCCAAATATTGCTGCCCTAGCAAATGCCTCTTGTGCATGATCTTCGTTTTCCCAAAAGTATCTATCTTTCAGGGTTGCTATTGCGAAATCTCCTAACGATTCCTCGCGGGAATAATCTATTTTTATTCCTTTGTAATCTTGTATACCAATTTTAGTTGTCATTCTAATGATCCTTTAAATGATCTAGGTAAGATTCCTCTTTTACCTTACATCCTGTTTTTTCTATATACTTTATAAGCCTGTCTTCGTACCACCGCGCTTTATATAAATCTTCTATGCCATTCTTGTAGCGGAAACGCCACCTGTATTTCAGGCTGTTACCGCGCAAGTAGCCTATAAACTCTTCGTTTGTAAGCATACTCTCAATGGCTTCAATGCACTCCACACCACCTTTGTTGTAGTGCGATGGACTGTTTACATTATCATTCATTCTTGCTCCTTATCTATATCAAAATACTCTTTCTTAAACTGTTCACTCTCCCTATATTTCTTATCGATCCAACCATCGGGAATACTCTCTTCACTAAACCATTTGAATCCATTAGCTCCTGCCCACTCACCGTGGCTACGCTTTGTACCGTCTTTACGGCGTTTGGCTTGGGGCATAGGAGCGGCGGGATTGGCAAATAAAAATACTAACTCTACATTAGGAGGTAGCATTTTCTTTATCCAGATATATTTACTATACTCAGCGTAATCCCAGAATCTACCTTTAGCTTCTATGAGATAAGTTTTCTTACCCATCTTCTTACTAAAGTCTGGATGATATACGTGATTAACTACGTATGGTATTTTCCTATCATGGTGCTTCCATCCTTTTAGGAGGCCATGATGCAGATCATATTCCCATATAGAATCGTAGTTAGTAGGTACATTTTTTTCTACAGGGCGGGGGACTCTGCGCTTCCTGTAACCTTTCCTTACGTTATTCTTCTTCAATGTATAGGACTCTCAGATCTGATTACTAATTCATAGTCTGCAAGATCGCAAAGCCTTTCAATAATTTCATAGGGGACTTCAGCTATATCTGCATTCTTTGTGAGCAAGAAGGTACTGATTGATATTATTAAATCAGCGAGTTCAATTTTATCTAAATCTTCTATCATTAATATCATCAATACCAGAAGACTTAACTTGCTTAACAAACCATTTATAACTGTTAGGCATAAGCCGCATCTGTCCTTCATTCATTATGTGTGTTTGTTTTGGCATGAAGGACATGAAATTGCTTTCATTAATCTTCTCAGCTTCTTCTTTGCTTACCAAAGTTTTAAGCCAGCCTAGTGCTAGTTCTTCTGCCAGCCGCCTAGCTAATTTGCTTTTTCTACCGTTCACAATACTTCCTCTACGTTAGGTTCTTTAACTACCTTTGTGAAGTAAGTGATACCTTTTGCGTATCTAAAACCTCTCAGCCCGTTACCGTCATTAGCATCAGCATGACAGGTAAACTTATGTGGGCAATAAGAACATCCTCTACTTAGTTTCATGTTTCCTTTTGTACCTTCGGCAACATCAGAATAACATTTTCTTGGAGGCTTCTTAGATTGTAAAGCTTCTCTAAGATAGTTTATTCTATCGTGAGTATCTACTTTATCAAACTCATCGGGGGCAAAGAAAGCAAGCTCCCCTGTCTCTTTATTGATGGCTAAGAAACCTCCTTCAGAGGACCCCTCTGCTTGTTCATAGCCTGATAACTGAGCTATATATCCAAAGGGATCGTCTTCGGGTAGGCCACCATACTTAAACTTTTTGAATGCGAAAGCAGATGCTGTTTTTACATCTACTACCTCACCATCTATCTTACAATCTATGTGTCCTTTGATGCCGTTAACAGTTACTTCTTTCTGCTCATCGGAAACTTCATGCCCAGACAACCGGGCTAATACAAGTACTACTTCTTCAAGTATATGCCCATACAGAAACTTAACCATTGTGCTGGGATTAACAGAAGAATCATTACTGCTATTGCTGTCATACCATAACTGTCTTGAAGGCTTACCTACATTAGACATTCTTAATGTAAAGTTAGAATCTCTAGCTGTAGGGTTAGACCAGTTGCGTAAAACATTTTTCATGTCTTCACCAAACTTATCTATATCTTCTTCTGTTAAGCCTAGAGACTCTCCCTCACAAAGAGGCTGTATATTCCTGTATATATCTTCTACTATATTATTTAAAGATTTCATTTTCTGTGCCTTACAAAACGACACTTGCGTGTCTCTGAGTTATAGTGTAAGTACTGCACACCTAGTGCCTTTTGTGTCTCTGTTTTGCTGGATAACCTACCGTCCTTGTAGGACTTAACATCAATTAAAGTTATCTTTCCTTCAGGGGAGAGAGCAACAATATCAACTGGGCCTGTACAGCCACAGTTTTTAAATACATGATACCCATTATCCCACAACCAAGTGATAGCATAATGTTCAGCTAGATCACCTATCATACTGGAACTATGTTTAGTCTTCATAAGAAAATCTCTCATGATGTGATAGAGTCTCTTCGCCTGACCAAACACATAAGTTGTACACAGGATACTCTTCTTTTTTCTTATCTTTTATAACACAAAAATTTAACTTAACTTTGTTTATGGCGGGATCTTCTAGTGCTTCGTGATAAGCATCTACAGCGTATCTCACACTTTTAGTATTTATAACTTCAACTGGAAACCAGCTATCATCACAGCCATATTCTTCACCCCAAACTGTGTACTCATATTTCCCATATTTTTTAGTGTGTTTCACTCCAATCATCTCCTATCTTATACTCGCCATCTAAAGGGCAGTAAAGCTCTAGGTCTTTACCAGCTTGAACTATAGCAGCAACTCCTGCCTTACCAACTTCCTCGGCATACTGCTCTGGTACTTCTACTTGCCATTCATCATGTATGTTTCCTACAACAACAGCTCCATACTGTTGTATTTTTTCATGAAACAAAATTAATGCTTGCTTCATGACAATAGCACCACCTCCCTGCAGCAATGCATTTAAGGCACTGTGCTGAGAGCGTACTTTAATCTTGCGACCATCAAGACCTTTTAAGAAACCTTTTTGAGCTGCTCTTGATACCTTTGTGATAAGAGATGCAAATGATGGGAGATTATTGAGGAAAGATTCTCTAAGTCGTTTGCCATCCGCTTGCTTCCCTCCAACCACTGCTCCAATTTTTGCATTTCCTGCTCCGTATATAAGTGCATAGATGAATGTTTTCGCCTGATTTCTTGATTCAAGTCCTGCAAGTCTTTGATTAGCAGTGTGTATGTCTCCATTGAGTATTTCATCTACAAACCCCTCATCTTTCATATAGTGAGCCAGCATTCTTAGCTCTAAGCCACTGGCATCGATACCCACTAGCTTATGTTTAGAAGGAACTACCCAACAGGCTCTACATTCCTTACCGTAAGGAGCGGAACAGTTTGGAACTTGAGCCATGTTGGGGTTCCTGTGAGTCATTCTACCAGTAACAGTACCATTATGGTTAACAAAACCGTGAACTCTACCGTCTTTTCCTAGTTCTTTAAACCATGAATTAACTTGAGCTATACGTTTCTGTAGCATTAGATACCTACCTATTAAGGCAGCTTCCGGTATATTCTTTACATTAGATAGTATCTTTTCATCAACCATTGGCTGACCTGTAGGAGTAAACTTCTTAGGCTTCCACCCAAACTCCTGTAGATACTCTCCTATTTGTTTACGAGATCCTAAGTTAAACTCTATGCGTTTTTCTCTGACTATAGATCCTCTCTTGCATATCTCATCATAGTCATCGGGAGTAAGCCTAATGCCTTTACCTTCTAGGGTTTCTCCCATCTTAGATATAGCACCTGACTTAGTTCTCTTTTTAAATATCTCAAGCTTCTCTACTTTAGGCTTGAACCGTTTCTTTACTTCTTCAGTAGCCTTATCCATTTCTTCTTGTAGCTCTGCAAGTAATAGAGATGCAGTCTTTTGGTCAAGTAGAAAGCCATGCTCTTCTTGTTCTTTCAGGATGTGAGCTACTTTATTTTCAATATCAATTGATTTCTTAGAGAAACCAGCCGCTTCTTTGCGAAGTTCAAAGTATACCTTTTTATTTAAAATAACATCGCTGGTACATCTTGACATCATCTCTGCACTGTATGCTGTGAAATCATCATAGCCACTCTTAGAGAAGCCTACTGACTCGCCCCACTGTTTGAGGCTGTGTCCTCCTTCACGTACAGGATTAAATAATCTAGATATAATCAAGGTATCCACTAGCTTTTTATCGGACAGATCAACGCCACACATCCTTTCTATCCAAGGTATGTCGTAGTTAATAATGTTATGGCCTATTAGTTTATCTGCTTGCTTGAGTAAAGCTACGCCCTCATCGATTTGATCAGGGCCAAACTCATATGTAGCTGAACTATCTAAATCAACAGCAGCTATGCACCAGATAACACTTACATCTGTAACACCATCTGTTTCAATATCAAAGACTAATGATTTCATAATGCTTCCTCGCCATCTCCTAGCTCATCATCATAGTCTGAAAGCTCTGACAATCTGCCTGTATCTTTGTCATATAGTAGGTGTGTAGCCATTCCTACATCCCCAGTATACCTAGATTTTAAAACTCTTACATGGGTAGTGTTGGCTTCATCTTCATTATCGGCTTGCTGGTTACGCTCTAAAGCAATCACACAGTCTGATAACTGAGCTATAGATTGAGAGCCTCTAAGGTGACTAAGGTTAACTGACACTCCGTTCTCATGTCCCCTGTTACCTTCTATCCTCTTGAGATGGGAGACAAGTATCATACCAGCCCCTGTCTCTTCAACAATAGATCGCAGCTTATGCATAATTGAATCTATTGTACGGCGCTCATCACCCTCAGTGCTGGCAGATAGGAGCATATGTAGATGGTCTACTACTATCCATTTACAGTCTAGCCCTACAATCATATATCTAATCTTAGAGAAAATCTCATCGATATCATTAGATCCAAAGTCAGAATGTATCCAAACACGATCATGATTGAATATGTCCTGAAGCATAGCATCTAGTTTATCTTTAGAATGTGATTCATATTCCTCTCTAATGTGATCAATATACAGTCTAGCATTGGCCTCAATAGATACAAGACAGTCAGCAGTCTTATAGTAATCCTCTTCAAGGGCAACAATGCCTACCCTGTCATCAGTATTCTTAACAAGAAAATGTTCCAGCTCTCTGGTGATACTGGATTTACCAAGTCCCGTACCTCCAGTTACAGTGACAAGCTCTCCGGTTCTAAGACCATAGAGTTTCTCATTAAGTCCTTCCCAAGGATAAGGTATAGCTTCTTTCTTAGGACGATCATAGTACTTAGATATAATCTCCTTACCGCTCATTATCCCTGAAGGTGTGTAGGTTTTAGCGTTCCACCAAGAGTTTGTATATGCTTTATGATTACCACTACGTAGCATGTCATTAGCATCTTTAAACTCTTCAGGAAGAATCATTATCAATGCTTTGCCGGGAGTAAATAACCTAGCTACTTTCTTGGCGGCTTCACGGCCCGGAGTATCACTATCAAAGTTGATAACAATATTTTCAAACTTCTCTAAGAATTCTAAAGAAGACTTAACATCTCTGACTCCACCAGCCGCCCCATTCTTTAGAGAGACAACGGGCCACTTAGAACCTTGCAATTCATAAGCTGCCATAGCATCGCACTCCCCCTCAGTGATAGTTATATACTTGCCACCACCTTGGAATAACTGCTGTCCGAATAAGCCTGTCCCTGTAGAGGAACCCTGCCAGTGGAATGTCTTGTTTGGATCTCTTAGTTTATAAGCACCTATCTCATTGACGTTGTAGTAAGGATAGATATGAGTGTCTACTTCACCTCTTGAATTTAATATAGATTTAACACCAAACTTCTTAGCGGTATCTAAAGATATACCTCTATCAGTAAGAGCATTAAAGGAACCATCGGAAGTATTCATAGAATTATTTTTGTATGTTTTAAATTCTATGGGGGTTGTTTGAATTGTATTATCTTGATTGCGTATCAACTTATCGCAACTAAAACAATATAAAGAACCGTCTTCGTTTAAAGACGCTGGGTCACTACCTCCACATTCGGGACAAGGTAGATGTGTTTTAACAAATGCCATTTTCGCTCCTTAAAAAAATGGGGAGCCGAAACTCCCCTAATCATCAGCACACAACACTATTCCTCTTTACTATCCTCAATTTTTGTATCGTCAGTACACTCGGCACCTAGCTGTGCTTTAAACCACTCAAGCGCAGCCTTCTTAGACTCAATATCATCTGACAATGAGTTCATCTCAGTTATAAGTTTCTGAGCCAATACAAAGATATGTTGGTTTTGTAGAGACATCTTGGATACATCAAAGTCTCCGTTGTCAGTTTTAAATATGCTCACAACTCATCCTCTTCGACAGCATCCTCTACATCAAACTCATCTCCAGCACCACCACTACGGTAAGGTACTAAATCTAAAACTTGCATGGCTACAAACTCTAGACCTTGGAAATGCTGTTGACCTCTGTCCATCTCCCATTCACGATACTGAACCTTAACTTTAGAACCATTCCCAACTTCTACATCGATCTCTTCTTTCATTCGATCATAGAGTTTAGGAGCTTCCCTAGTTCCCTTTGGGCCACCATTCACCTTTCGTTTGATAATTAGGGCTGGCCCTTCATCCATATCTTTAACAGTAAATCCACGCCGCTTGAAGTCCTTTGCAGTATCTTCTTCGACAACTAGATTAACACTATATACTGGCTCATAAGTTGTGTTGGGCCTTTTAACGCTCGCCCAGTAAGCTGTACCTTCTACAATAGCCATCCTATTTATAACTCCTATTAACATTGATTAACGAACACATAGTATCATACAAATTTAATGCTTGTAAAGTCATCTCCTATCACCTATGATTGTAAACTTACCTATATGGATATTTAAAAGAGGCTCTACATCCTGCCAATCATTACGATCATAACGACCCCCGAAACTAATATCAACTTCTTCATCTGGGAGTTCACTTAAAGAAACATAACCACTAGCATCTTTCCATTTAACACATAAGAAAGTCTCAAGATGTAAAGACCTGTATAGTTCTTTAGCCTTTAAAAACTTTGATAAAGATATTATATAAGTAGGATATGTATCCTTACTACAGTACCTATTTTTTAGTTCTGTAAAGAACTTAGGCTTCAAGTTTCTTGTATCTAAAGCTATACAATCTATACCATATTGTACAGGTAGTTTTCTTAATACAACTTTAAAGTATCTTTCAAGGTCTTTACCAAACCCTGATTCAGCTGCTAAAGTTTTTTTATTTTCATATGTTTTTCTAGGCATACTGACGCTCCCAGTTTCTAGCCTTACGTTTTTTACCCTGTGAAAGAGCTGTATAGTGTGCATCTACTGAAGCAGCTTTCCAATACATATTCTTTAAAACCTGTTTGGCACTACGAATACTGTGTTTCTTTTTAAAGTAATTACCAAAGATAGGTTTAACAAACATATATTTTCTACCGATACTTATGTCACATATTCTCCAGCCATCTACATAAAACCATGTAGTAGCTTTGTTACCCATCTTTGGTGAAAGTAAAAAATCTTTTAAGTCTAGATGTTCCTGCATTAGTTTGCTCCTGTGTATGTACTTCATACCATTTTTGAAATGCTTTTTTATTCATGATGTAGTCATCATATTCATCGTTCCTTAAAACAGGCACCATTTGTAATAGTTGATGTTGCGTATAGTTACTAGCCATTAAACCACTCCGGTATAGATCTGTTAGTCCACTTAGCAAAGTGTTTCGTATGGTAATAGTCTCGGTAACACTTAATGTTACAATCCGAAACCTTATTATCATCAGGCATTGCTAAAGTTGGAGGTGTGAATGCATCAATAGATATATTATCTGGTGCTTCAAGCAGTAAGTCTTTTAGCTCTGCACACTTATGAACCTTCTCATATCTATATGTATACTCATCAAGTAAATAATTAAATAGATCATCTAACCATATGTAATTACTTACATTTTCTCTGCACCATACGGCGGAAGGATGATTCATATGTGTAGCTTGATATAAATCTTTACGCTGATCTTTTAGGTAATATCTTTTTACCATTCTGCCTGTCCTTCTGGAAGGCTCATAGTACATAGTGCCGTCTAAAACTCTGTGAGCTGTAGACAATAGCTGTGCATACTCAAGTATCATTTTGACAACATGTTTATCACAGTGCTGCTCGGCACATATTTTCGGATCGTTGTGTAAATAAAATATATTCATGTAAAATATCCATAGTTATAATGTAATATTTTTAAAAAAGTCATGGTAGACCATAACCACATAAGTATAGTTATACGCATAAGTATAGGGTTTAAAAATACTAGGGGCATGTACCACCATTTCATATCAATCCTCCCAGATTGTAGTATTAGTTTTTACGCTATCAAGTTTTCCCAATACACTTCTGATTTTACATAAAGATATTTCCATATCCCTTGCATAGTATGCTATTTCAGAGCGGATCTCTTCATTAGTCATCATCTCTGATATGATTCTATTGGATTCTGAGTGATTAATATTCTTCATGCTAGGCTCCTTACATTTAAGTATGTTGTAAATATCTTAGGTAACAGATCATCTAACTCATCCTTACCACTGACTTGTTCCCACGGCATAGCTGCCCCTCTATCTGATAGGGCTTTACTTGCAAATTCATCTTCAACAAAAGAAAGAAAACTACGTATGAAGGAAGGGTGAGGAAGGGGTGCATCAATCTTTACAAAGTTATATGCCACCCAATCATCAATCTGGTGATAGAACTTCTGTCTTTCCATTACTTTGCTCCTGTAAGTAATTGATAACATTATCTAAAGAACATAAAAAAACTAGATCTGATCTAGAATCTAAAGGACACCCGCTTAGGGCATCCCTTAGTTCTATTAGATCAGCTAGTGTAGACTCACTAACCATTAAGCTACCTTACGAAATAAACGATCATTAGAAATAACCTCAGAGACTTTGTTAGCTCTACGATTCTGTAAAGATATAACGGATGAACCTTTCCTAGAGGGCTGGCAATGAGTAGCCCAATGAGTCAAAGCATTATAAACTGCCCATAGATTTCCACCTTGGCGAGGTACATAAGTATCTCTATACAACCTCCAAAGCTGTATATAGTTTTTATTATTCCATGTCTTTTCATCAAGAGAATCACCACCAATTGCGGCAGCAAATATAGACTTAATAATTTCTTGAGATGGTACAGTCTTATACCATATCTTCCATAGCTCATTCTGCTGCATCATTACCTCTAGACCTTTACCAACAATCTGAGATCCTTTATGGATATCTAGCTGCTTAGTATGTCTAGACTTATATATAGTAGAGCTGCCCTCTGTGAATATCTGACCATTCATACAGGCTGACTGTCTAGCACCAGCCGACATCATGAAACTAAACAGACCGTCAAAGCTATTAACTCCAAGGAAACTCAGGGCGGCTGTGTCACCATCTGGAGTTTCTAGGAACTGATTGGGTAGAGTATGCTTTACATAACACCTAGCACCACTACGATCAGTAACAATAGACTCAATAATATCCTTAGTATTGAGATCACTTCGCATAATCATAGCCCTCTGATTAGCTATCATGTCTCTGTGATTTACTGGCTTGTAATTAGGGCCAACAACTCCAAGACAATGGTTAGTATCAGTGCGAACAATGGCACGTTTATTAACCACAGTCTGGCTGTGTCTGCCATCTAGTGATTTAGTATTATAATGTAACTGCTTCAAGTCAATGTCAAAGTCGGCATCGCCATAAGGCAGATAAGAAAGATTGTTACTATACAGATCGATTACATTTTCCATAGTTGTTGCTCCTTAGTCTAGTATTTCTACAGGTTGGTTGGTTTCTATCCATACTTTAGCACCACAGGACAATGGTTTATCCGGTGAATACTTTATCTCGCCATCAGTAAACTTAACACGATTGCAATAAGTATTTGTTTTATAAGTCTTTACAGTTATGACAGGCTTGTTAGCTCCTTTAGCATTAGCCTTTATGTTATGCTGATTAACATGAATTATTGTTTTCATTCAATATATCCTCTGCCATTTCATTTGCTATTTCTTCAGCCCTATCCAGACTAGAAGTTGTAATTATTTCATCATGGAAAGATGAGCTAACCTCATAATATGTAAAGGGTCTACCCTCAAACTCATCTCTAACTGGTAGGATATCAATTCTTGGATTCATTAGTGCATTACCTCCTGATCAACATTGTCTAGCTCTTTCGCTATATCAACAGCTTGAGTACAACAAGAAGTCAACTCTTCTACAAAAACCGAATCATCTTCATCAAGATCATCTTTGAGCTGGTGCAACAAAGTAGCTAAGGCAATCGCCCCTATTTTAAGATCTACTTTATGGTAATCAAATGTTTTAGCTAATGCCCCTCTAGCCTCTTCAATTAAATCAAACATCTCTTCTGCAAATTCTACTGCTTTAGTACGGTCGGTCATGGTCGGCTCCTTATGTTTTATAAAGGTCTTTCACTACGTAAAGACCTTTTAAAACTTATTAAAAAACTTTCTATTAATATCTTTTCGCATCTTCACAATCTCAGGCGACATTGGAAGCTTAGTAACTGATTTACCCTTTTTAAAATACTGCTCCATATCTTTATGTAACTGATCTATATACTTATTTTTATCGAACGAATTAGACATTGTATTCTCCTATTAGGTAAGTGTAATGTAACTCTGATACGTGATAGCCATCTAAGAAGTCTTTAGGATACTTGTCAGCTATCAATGAACACCATGCATCCCAAAGTCTTTCAGATGTATAGATTTCACAGAGCGCTACATACTCTTGAAGCCTTTTCTCATTAGCTTCCTGACCTCTTTTAGTCTTTACAGTCTTGTTATAAACCAACAGATCAGGCTTAACATTGTATTGTTTTATATTGTGAACATCAATACAACCAACTAAGCCAGCAACTAACTGACAAACAAAGCCAGCCTTAGCCAAACCAAGCCCTTCAATCTGTAGAAATATCTTCATAAGACTGTGCGACTTTGAAGTATCTGATTTGCTGGAGTTAATAACAGCCATCATCTGACCGTAGATAAAATGCTTATGAGTACTTATATATTTGTAAGTATTCTTTTTGTTGCCCCAGACAAACTTAGATTCTAGTTTATTTTGTTTCATATCAACCATCATGTCTCCCACTAGCACCCATTTTTGCTGGATGCTAAGGGATACCATCATGATAACTAGAAATAAATTATCTGGGCTACGCTGTGCGAAATGATTAATCTTCGGATTGTGGTTGCTGAACACTTAAATTCTCCTTAATTGCTTTTTCTACAGAGTCCCTAAGTCCATGTAGAAACTCATAGATAGTGGTTTCTTTTTCACCCTCACTAAGAAACACAGTAAGCTCAAACTCTTGATCTCTAGTATTTTTAACAACAATTTCTACCCAGTTATGGCCGTAGTTTGGAGTGTTAATTTTTACATCTGTGATTCTATGTATTGATATTTCATCAAGCATCATTGTCTCCTGTTACTAATCCAGTTATGGTTTCTTCATATGTATATCTCAAACCTTCTTGAGATTGGTTGAAGTCGTTGTAAATTTTATCTACCAGAGTTTCTAATCTGTTTTTTATTTCGTAAGCACTATCTTTAAGATTGCCCTCAAAAGGCAACAGATCTTCAAGCTCTTTAGAGTATATAAAATGATAATCAAACATCAATTCAATGTGCCGCTTGGCTTGCTCCCTGTTCATGGTTGGCCCCTTTTAGATTTATGAAGGTCTTTCACAACGTAAAAGACCTTCTAAATCTTTTAAATAAATTACAATAAATCCTTTAACTCTACAGGTCTTTGCTCTAACTCAATACCTAACTGTCTGATCCAGTAGACTTTTTCAAGCGGAATAGTTTTGGTATTCATAAGATTCACAAGTGACCTAGAAACATCACAATCTGGATAGATCTTATCTACTCCATAGATATTTTTAACTTTAATATATGCTTTCATCATTCGCTCCTTGGTTTGGTGGCCTTTTAGATTTATAAAGACCTTTCACTACCGTAAAAGGTCTTTTAAATCTTTTAAGTATTAATATAACTCTTTGCTAAACTGAAACTTCCTATGGCCTAGAGTTATTCTGACATATCCATGCTGGCAGTATTTCCAGTGAGATAATTTAACTTGACGTTTCCTACGGAAACAAGTGTAGCTTACTAACTCCCAACGGGGATTGAGATAATAATATAAAATATTTAAATAAATCATATAGATACTCCTTAAAACTCTGGAGAGCATAAACTCTCCAGAGCGTTGGTGGGTTTAGGCAAGCTTAGTTATCAAAGCTTCCAGAGTTGACTTAATAGTCAAGACATTCTCGGAAATATCTGACACCTCGCCTTCAAGGAAGGCTACACGTGTCTCCAACTCTGTTGGCTTGGAGGCTGCTTTAGCAGCGACCTTGGGTGTTGCCTTTTTGGCGACCTTCTTCTTGGCAACCTTGGTTGCTGTGGGCTTAGCTGCTTTAGCAACTCGCTTGACCTTGACCGGAGCTTTAGCTCCAACCATGTCCTCAGTCTTGACCTGACGAGTCAGGAAAGCCGGGATCTTAGCTGTCTCGAAAAGCTCTTGAGCTTTCCCACGGCTAAGTGATGAAGCTGGGAACTGGGAGTATAAAACTCCCAAGACTCGCTTTCGGATGATGGAAAATTTAATCTGTGGAATCTCTTGAGATTCACAAATCATGTAAGTAAACTTACCTGCTAGGCCAAAGTACTGCTTGGGAGTAGCTTGAATTTCATTCAAAGTTTGTGAAGTTGTCATGGTATATCTCCGATATAAGTTTGTGTTGTGTTGTCGTTTGTGGTGCTAAGAAGCTTTTATGTCTCTCTCACTATGTAAGAGAGACTTAAAAGTTCTAAGGGTCTAGCTCTTCTCAGGGTCTCCGTAGGGAAAGTTTCTAGCCTCTCTCAGTAACTCAAGTTCATCTTGAGTCAGACCCATGTGAGAAAACGGATGTTTTCTGCTATAGGCTCTAACTGCTGAAGCGGCTGACTCGTAGAGTTCGTATGTATCAGACCAAGCATCGGACTCAACCATGTTTTTAATCTCTGCAAATTTGGCAATCAAATTTTTCATATGTACTCCTTTGGAGTTGTGTGTGATTGTTTAGTCTCGGTGTCGCTGAGACATTTCCATTAAAGGCACATTGGATTTTTGAGGTCAACCTCTTTCCCCGCGCATTATGCGATTGTGAAAGAGCGCATCACGCCCCGCACATCACAGGATCGCTACAGGATCACATGGCGATCACATAGCGCGATCAGGCGTTTAGGCGCATACAAACTCTGGAGATTTTATAAACTGAGGGGATAGATTATTTAGTTTACTAAATACTCTATAGGTTGTTGAATTGTAAAGACTCTTGAGTCTTTAGAGTTTATTTTACAGACTCAGAATATTTGTGAATATTCTGTAAACTAGAGAGGCTTTGGAGATTTTGTGCTAGAATCTCTAAAGAGATTATAGAAGCTCTGGAGATTTCAGAGTCTCAAAAGACTCTGGAGTGTGACACCCTCTAAAGTCTCTAAAGACTTTGGAGGGTGGGGCAGGAGGCCATGCCACCCCCCCTAGTATATATACTAATACTCATACATTTTACAGACTTTACAGTGTTAAGCAGTTTGGGGCCACAGTAACTCTAAAGTCTCTGGAGACTTTTTGCGGCCATAGAGTCTTTAAAGACATCAATCCGCTAGGATTGTTACATATCTATATAGCTATGCACCGGGGGTACAAAGTATATTATACAGTCCACAGAGCATTCTGTCAAGTTATTTATAATAATATTAAAAAATACTTGACAGAACCTCTATATAGCACTATAATACTATACATGACTAAAGAATTAACTGTAAAACAAAAAGACTTCTTGGACTATCTGGTAGATACTGGAGGTGATCCTAAGAAAGCTGCTGAGTTGGCAGGTTATGCACAGAATGGACATTGGCAAGTTGTCAAAGCACTCAAACATGAAATAATCGATTTGGCCTCAAACATTCTGGCTCAGTCAGCACCCCAAGCCGCTATGAAGCTTGTAGAGGTAATGCACTCTGATCAGCCTATTCCTCAAGCGAATATGCGCCTTCAGGCCGCACAAACCATACTAGATCGTACAGGACTTGGAAAACAAGAAAGACTAGAAGTAAATAATAATATGACAGGGGGGTTATTTATACTACCCGCAAAAGCTAATGAGGCGAACTAGCAGCACTATACCTTTCGGATATAAGCTATCTGAAGATGAGAAGACTCTAGAACCTGTAGAGAAAGAACTAGAATCTTTAGATAAGATAAAAGAGATGGTATCCTCTGACATGATGTCTTTGCGAGAGGGTGCTGAGTGGTTAACTCATATGACAGGCAGAAGTATTAGCCATGTCGGGCTGAAGAATATTATAAATGGAAGATTGGGAGAAAAATCCTGAGAACTACCTTACAGACGCAGAGGGTAACTTCCTTCTAAAGAAGGATGGAACTCCTAGACGAAAGAGTGGTAGACCAAAGGGCGCAAAAGGTAGGGGCTATAACTACCACTCAGAAACGAAAGCAAAGATACAGGCGCGGAGAACTGTACGCAAAAAAGAAAAAGAAGCAGAGCGTACAAGAGTTAAACTTTCAAATCAAAGAGATAAACTCAAAGCATCTAAAGAAACTTTAGAAAAGCTAGATAAAGATAATAAGAACAAAATAATAACAGATGATGTTCTGTCTAAGGTTCCTAAAGCCTTGCGGGAAGAAGCTAACGACAATGTTATCTTCAAACCAAACGCAGGGCCACAGACAGACTTCTTAGCAGCTCCTGAGAGGGACGTACTGTACGGTGGAGCAGCAGGTGGAGGTAAGTCCTATGCCATGCTGATAGATCCTCTTAGATACGCTCACAGGCCCGCTCATAGGGCTTTGATACTTAGGCGGTCTATGCCAGAGCTTAGAGAGCTAATAGACAAGTCTAGAGAGCTGTATCCAAAAGCATTTCCCGGCTGTAAGTATCGGGAAGTTGAAAAGCTTTGGAACTTCCCTTCAGGGGCCAAAGTAGAGTTTGGATTCTTGGAACGAGATGCAGATGTATATCGTTATCAAGGACAAGCATATAGTTGGATAGGATTTGATGAGATTACTCACCTACCTACAGAATTTGGATGGAACTATCTGGCTTCGCGTTTACGGACTACAGATCCAGACATTGTACCTTATATGCGGTGTACAGCTAATCCCGGTGGTGTCGGCGCTCATTGGGTAAAGAAACGGTACGTATTACCTCACCCGCCTAATGAATCTTTTAAGGGTGAAGATGGTCTAACCAGAAAGTTTATACCAGCAAGATTAGATGACAATCCTTATCTTGCAGAAGATGGTCGTTATGAGGAGATGCTAAAGGCTCTCCCGGCTATGCAAAGAAAACAATTACTAGAAGGTAATTGGGAAATAGCAGAAGGCGCTGCCTTCACAGAATTTGAAACAGCTACACATGTAGTTACTCCTTTTGAGATTCCTATAGGATGGGAACGAATAAAAGGAATTGACTATGGTTATGCTTCAGAGAGTGCTTGTATTTGGGGAACTGTAGATCCTTCAGATGGCACTCTTATTATATATAGAGAACTATACCGTAAAGGACTTACGGGCGAAGATCTTGGACATCTTATAGCAGAGATGGAGATACAAGATCCTTTTGCTGTACCCGGAGTTTTAGATACAGCTGCTTGGGCTAAGACAGGTTCTACAGGCCCAACAGTAGGTGAAGCTCTTATGCGAATAGGGCATAAACTAAGAAGAGCAGATAAGAACCGTATACAAGGTAAAATACAGATTCACGAATACTTAAAGTTACAGCAAAGCGGAAGGCCACGAATACAGATATTTAATAGCTGTCCTAATCTGATACGCGAACTCCAAAGTATTCCCTTAGATAGAACTAATCCAGAAGATGTGGATACTCATGCTTCGGATCATGCTTACGATGCACTAAGGTACTTGATAATGTCAAGACCAAGAATAGCAGATCCTTTATCAAGAATTAGGCATATGCATCGTGAACAAGCATTTACACCATTAGATTCAGAATTTGGTTATTAACAGGAGAAACACAAATGTCAGCATTACCCGGAGTTATTGACGTACAAGATAATGTAGGAGTCCCTAGTGTAGGAGATGTCCGCGCTATCGCTACACGAGTAGGCGCTCAAGCTACAGCAACAACAGGAACTATCGCAGTTACAGCTAATGAAACTTATGATGTAAGTTTTACTCAGCCAGCTGGTACATCTATTAAAAATATTATTATGATTGCAGCAGGTAACTTGGTTACTGGCGGCTCATCAGGCGATGATATAGATTTTGATTTGGGAACTGCCGCTGGTGGTGGTCAAATTATTGATGAGAAAGCAATTGCAGATGATGGAGGTAGTGCTGTAACAATTGCTGCTAATACTCCTCTGTTTATTGTAGAGAATGGTATTCCAGCAGCAGCTAATAAGTTTGCAAATATGAGTGGAGGCCCAGCAACATCAGAGGCTATGACTCTTGCAGGATCTCTAGCTAGTACTTCTGAAAGGACTTTGCATATTCGTTTGAAGCCCCTAGCAAGTAATCTAGGAACTGCTGCAACTACTGTTACATTTGTAATTGACTTTATAACACTGCCGTAATATGTCCGATAAAAACTCAATAACAGATAGCGCGAATAACGTCTACTTTCAAGATGTACAGGGCGAGCAAGGTAAAAATATAAACCTTGAGGATGCCTTTGTTAATCAGTTTGTAGGCGTTATTCAGGATCGTTATACATCAGCCAAGCAAGCTAGAGATCATGATGAAAGGCGTTGGATAACTGGTTATCATAATTATAGAGGTCTTTATCCGAAACATTCAAAATTTAGAGAATCCGAAAAATCAAGAGTATTTGTCAAAGTAACTAAGACAAAAGTTCTTGCTGCTTTTGGTCAGCTAGTCGATGTAGTCTTTGGTTCCAATAAACTCCCAATTGGAATATCTGAAACAAAGATGCCGGAAGGTGTTGCGGAACACGCACATTTAGACACCCAAGTCCCGGTTCCTAGCATTGAAACTAGCTCACCAGCCCCAGAGCCTAGCGCCACTAATCCCTATGATGTCGGGTATGCGGGTGATGGTCAAGTCTTAAATGCTGGGGCAACCTACAATAAAGGTAAAACTGAAGATATAGATGCCGTTATAAAGGACGCATTAGTAGACGGCCCCTCTGCAATACCTCAGTTTTTTGAAACTCAACCAGCCCGTGAAGCTGCTAGACGCATGGAAAAGCTAATCCATGATCAGATAGAAGAATCTAAAGGATCTAGTGAAATACGAAATGCGCTGTTTGAGTGTGCTTTATTTGGTACGGGTATTGTTAAAGGCCCATTTAACTTTAACAAAACTTTAAATCGTTGGACTGAAAATGAAGCAGGAGAGCGAAAGTATAATCCTGTAGATGTGAGAGTCCCTCGCATTGAGTTTGTAAGTATTTGGGATTTCTTTCCTGATCCTAATGCAACAAATATGGATGAGTGTGAGTATGCCTTCCACCGCCATAAGATGAATAAATCTCAAGTGCGTTCCCTTGCGCGTATGCCTTATTTCAATAAAGAGGCTATACGAGATACATTACGCATGGGGCCAAATTATGAACCAGACCATTATGAACATGAACTAAAAGATGACAAACGCTCAGAAGAATATGGAGCTGGTCAGTTTGAAGTTCTAGAATACTGGGGAATAATGGATGCTGAATATGCGAAAGAAGCAGGAATAGAACTTCCAGAAGAAGTTGATGATTTAGATGAAGTTCAGGTTAATGCTTGGATTTGTAATGGTAATATACTGAGAGCTGTAATTAATCCATTTACTCCTCATCGTATACCCTACAATGCTTTCCCATACGAAAGAAACCCCTATAGCTTTTTTGGCATAGGCGTAGCTGAAAATATGGATGACTCTCAAAAAATTATGAATGGTCATGCACGTATGGCTATAGACAACCTAGCATTATCAGGCTCATTAGTATTTGATGTAGATGAGTCTGCCCTTGTAGGTGGTCAGAGTATGGAAATATATCCGGGCAAGATCTTTAAGCGTCAAGCTGGTGTGCCCGGACAAGCTATCAATGGTGTAAAGTTTCCTAATACTTCCAATGAAAACATGATGATGTTTGACAGATTCCGTCAACTAGCAGATGAGCAGACAGGTATTCCTAGTTACTCTCATGGTCAAACAGGCGTACAGAGTATGACACGTACAGCATCAGGCATGTCAATGCTACTAGGTGCTGCATCATTAAATATTAAAACAGTTATAAAAAATCTAGATGATTTTCTACTTCGTCCTTTAGGTGAGTCTTATTATCAATGGAACATGCAGTTCTTAGATAAGAAACTAAATATAGAGGGTGACTTAGAAGTAAAAGCTACAGGCACTAATAGTCTGATGCAAAAAGAAGTTCGCAGCCAGCGACTCACTATGTTTTTACAAACAGCACAGAATCCTTCAATAGCTCCTTTTATTAAGATAAACAAGCTAATCAGCGAACTGGCTTATTCTTTGGAACTTGATCCAGATGAATTATTAAATGATCCAGAAGAAGCAGCTGTTATTGCTAAAATTATAGGATTACAAAATGCTGGACAAACAACTGGTGAGGCAGCTCAAGCCTCTGGTGAACAACCCGGAAACATGGAAGCCTCTGAAGGAGTACCTCCAGAAGGCACAGATGTCGGAGTTACGGGTACTGGCGGTGGCAACATCGGAATTGGAGGTGTACCGCAGTCAGGGGAGAGTGAGTTCTCTGGAGCGGTTGATGAAGCTTAGAGATAATGTAAATGACTACGAAGAATGAAATGACAATACTTATACTAGAAGCATTGTCTAGTCAATACATAGCAGAGTTAAAAAAGCTTACAGTAAATATAGAAAACTATACTAGCAATTCAGTGGGTGTAGCAGAGCATCCTGACATAGTAGCTGAAGTAGATAAGCTAATAGAGCAAGTAGCTTCAGCCGAAGAAAAGTTAAAAATTGTTGAAGAAATGCTACAGGTAGAAATAGAGAAATCTAATGACTAAAAAGAAATCTAGAGTAAACGAGGCTGGTAATTATACTAAGCCTACAATGCGTAAGAATCTTTTTAATAAAATTAAAGCTAGTGGTAAAGGGGGTAATCCGGGGCAATGGTCAGCCCGTAAAGCCCAGATGCTTGCTAAAGAATATAAAGCCAAAGGTGGCGGCTACAAATGAAAGGTTTGTTTTGGAGTCCTTTTCAAAGGAAACTTGTATCATTTAATGAATGGATGAAGGACGCAGAAAAATACGATGGCGTTAAAAAAGTCTCAAAAGTCTCTTAAAAATTGGACAGACCAAGAGTGGACTACCAAAAGTGGTAAACCTTCTACTCAGGGATCTAAAGCTACAGGCGAAAGGTATTTACCAAAAAAAGCTATAGCTGCTATGTCTGATTCTGAGTACGCCGCCAGCTCTAGGAAAAAAAGAGAAGATACAAAGAAAGGTAAACAATTTTCTAAGCAGCCAAAGAAAGCTGCTAAAACAGCACGTAGATTTAGGAACACTGGTGGTATTATGAATGAACAATCTTCAATGTTAGTTCCTGTAGAGCGTCAGGCTTATGCTGGTGGTCAATTAGTAAAAACATTATTAAAACTAATAAGACCTTTAACAAAAGATCAACAAGCAACTAGAAAAGCTACTGCAGCTCAAGCTAGTGTGATAAAAGATAAAACTGCTATCGGAGCAGGTGCAGCAGTGGTAGCAGGAGGTATTGGATACAATATTAATTCTCCAGAAGGATCAAGATTAATTGAAGCTGCAAATGCTGGCGAAATAGAAGTAGAAATAAAAAATATAGATCAAAGAACTAACCCAAAAGATTTTCCTACCTATGCTAAAGATACTGATTCTGCAAAAGCATTTAGGGAAGCATTTAAAAATGCAAGAGAAGCAAGAGCAGATACTTTTGAATTTGAAGGTCGTACTTATCTAGCTGATTTACCAGTAAATAGAGAAGATAAAGCAGCAGGTGGATTAATGGGAGCTACACGCAATATCAAACCTTTAGTCAAAATGGCTGAAGGTGGATCAATGCTTGCTCCTAAAGATGAAAAGTTTCCAGACTTAACAGGCGATGGAAAAGTAACACGCGCTGATGTACTTAAAGGTCGTGGAGTTTTTCAAGAAGGTGGCACAGTTCCTGTAGATACCTACCCAAATATACCACCAGAAGAAATGGCAGAAGCAAAAGCTTCCCAACTTCCTGATAACGAAATGGAAGATCAATACATAAACTATATCATCAATGAAACACTTGATGAATCTGAACAACAATATTTACAGAATGCTTTAGCATCAGACCCTCAACTTAATTCAATTCTGGATAAAGTTATGGTTACTGCTGCTGAGTTTTCTGGGGCTGGAGAAGTTGATGGCCCCGGAACTGGTGTATCAGACTCAATACCCGCTAGATTATCTGACGGAGAGTTTGTTATGACCAAGAAGGCTACTGATCAAATAGGCGCTGACAACCTCCAACGAGTAATGGATGAGGCTGAACGTGCTTATGATGGTGGCTTAATGAGTCGGCCTGACAGCTTGGCAAAGACATCTATGAGCAATGAAGATATTATTCAGCGCCAGATGGCTGGGTCAAGCAAAATGCCGAGTATACGTTAATACGGCTACCTTGAAGTAACAAGCCCCTATCAGTTTGACGAAACAACAAGATAGGCTACCTTGCAAACAACAAGCCCCGTTTGGAGAAGTAACATGACTGTTGCAGATAAAATCGAGGAACAAGAAGCAAACCCTTATAACGCAAAGAAAGATTGGCATGAACAGCAAACTCCTAATTTTGCTAATGCTGATGGTCTTTTCTTTGAGCCTCAGACTAATAAGGCCACCTCCAGCAAAAAAGCTGAAGCCCCTGAAAATGAATCTAAGGATGTAAATTATAAGAAGCGTTACGATGATTTAAAGAAGCATTATGATAATAAAGTTTCTGAATTTAAACAGCGAGAACAAGAGCTAGTAGCTGAAGTACAAACAAATACTCCTCAGTATCAAGCTCCTAAAAGTGCTGAAGATTTAGAAGCCTTTAGGAAAAAAAATCCAGACTTGTACGATACAGTTGAAACTGTAGCACATTTGCAAAATGAACAACAATTGACAGATATACGTCAAGAGTTAGTCGCATTAAAGCAGCGTGAAACAGACATAGCTAAGAAAGAAGCTGAAGTTGAGTTGCGTCAAAGGCATCCTGACTTTGAAAACATTCGCGGCGATGAAAAGTTTCATGAGTGGGCTAAGCTTCAACCTGAAGAAATACAAAACTGGGTGTACAACAATCCTAATAATGCCTCTTTAGCTAGTAAAGCTATTGATTTGTTTAAACTCGAAAATGGTAGTACTGCTAGGTCAACCAAAACACAGTCTGCATCTAAAGGAAGTGCAGCAGACATGGTTTCGACTAAAACGAAATCCATCGATACTAAACAACCTAAGATATGGACTGAACGGGAAATCGCTCGAATGTCCGTTACTGAGTTTGATAAATATCAAGACGATATTAACCAAGCAATCAGTGAAGGACGAGTGACAAAATAACTTGTTTTTTATTGAGGTAATATACAATGGCTTATAACCAATCAGATCAATATTTTGAACCGAGTACGGATACAAACGCTAACTTTGCTAACTCCGTAGCTGGTCAAACTAACTCATACTTCCTTCCTGCTATTTATAGTAAGACGGTTCTTAATTTCTTCCGTAAGTCTTCTGTTGCAGAAGCAATCACTAATACTGATTATTCTGGAGAAATTTCAGCTTATGGTGATTCAGTACGTATCATCAAAGAACCTGAAATTACTGTGTATCAGTATGAAAGGGGTGCGGATGTAACTGCAACTAAACTAACTGATCAAGAAGTTAACTTGGTTGTAGATACAGCTAATGCTTTTAAATTCATCGTAGATGATATTGAAACCAATATGTCTCATGTCAACTTCCGTGAAGTAGCTGCATCTTCAGCAGCCTACTCTTTGCGTGATGCTTTTGACCAAGGCGTAATTGCTTCTATGTTTGCTGGTGTGTCAGCTGCTAGTCCGAATCACATTTTGGGTTCTGATAGTGCTACTGATCTAGCATCTGGTACTTTTGATGGTACTGGTAATCTTGATATTGGTTTTGGTAGTAATGAGCATGATCCAATTGATGTTCTTTCACATATGGCGCGTCTTCTTGACGAAGCAAATGTTCCTGAAGAAGGTCGTTGGTTCTTAGCAAATCCAGAGTTCTATGAGCAGCTTGTACAAAGCAACTCAAAACTTCTGTCTGTCGATTACAATGCTGGTCAAGGTTCTATCCGCAATGGATTGGTATCCTCTGGCAAGCTTCGTGGATTTGATATGTACAAGACTAACAATATTGCTGCTGCTAGTAATGCTGCTGGCAAGTGCCTTGCTGGGCATATGTCTTCTACTTGTACAGCTCAAACTATTGTCAATACTGAAGTGATCAGAGATCCTGATAGCTTTGGTGACATTGTACGTGGCCTCCATGTTTATGGAGCCAAGGTACTTCGTGCAGACGCTTTGGTATCTGCATTCTATGGTATCGACTAAGATTATCGGGGGTCTGAAATATGGCCCCCTTTAATTTAATTAATGGAGAATGATATGAAATGGTCTAAGCCTACTTACCAAAAATTAAGACTTGGTTTTGAAGTCACGATGTATTTCAAACAGGTATAACCTATGCCTCAAATTGGAAGCGAACAAAACCCCGTTAGATTTAATGTAAATAAAAAAATAAAAATTCGTTCTGCATATTATAGAAACGAAGACAAGAAAAAAGCTGATGAAAACTATGACAGGATTTTTAGAAATCCTGATAATCCTGTAAATCATAAAGAGGAAAAGTAATATGATGCATGGTGATAAAAAGAAAATGATGGGTGGCGGTAGGATGCAATACGGCCACGGCAGCAAAGTTAAAAAAGATGGTAACAAAGTAGCACGTAACGAATACAGCAAAGGTGGTTCTGTTTCTGGTGCTATGAAAACTGCGAAGCCTTGTTAAGATGAAAGTTCAAGCTCCCGAAGGTTATCATTGGATGAAGAATGGTAAATCTTACAAACTAATGAAAGATCCTAAAGAAGGCTATAAAAAACACACAGGATCTTCAAAGTCTGCAAACTTTGATATTCAAAAGGTTCATAAGAAATAATGGCTAAATCATATCTAACATTAACAAATGAACTATTAAGAGAATTAAATGAAGTTATATTAACTTCTTCTAATTTTAGTTCTGCTATTGGTATACAAGCTCATGCAAAGGATTGCATAAATAGAGCTTATTTAGATATGGTAACTGAAGAACCTAAGTGGCCTTTTTTAGCTACAGGTGAAAGTGGTGCTACAGATCCTATGTATGGCAATGTTTCTGTAGACACAGTAGCTGGAACAAGATGGTATGAGCTAAAAGCTGCTAGTAGTGACGCAACTGGTGACTATGGAGCAATTGAATGGGATAATTTTTACATAACTACTGTAGGGGTTAGCGGTGAATCAGCTCCTTATGTATCTCAAAATTTATCTTTTTTTACTGCGGAAACATGGAAAGATTTTAGACGTACCAGAGAAAATAGCGATGATGCGGATGCTCAAAATCATGGGCAGCCAAATGCTGTTATTCGTAGTCCTGATGGTCGTAACTTTGGATTAAGTCCTATACCCGACAAAGTGTATAAGGTTTGGTTTTTTGCATATGACTTGCCTACAGAGCTGTCAGCACATGGAGATACTATTGTATTTCCTGATTTGTATAGTACAACTTTGATGGCTAAAGCTAGATATTTTATACATCAATTTAAAGAAAATCCTCAAGCGGCTGCTTTTGCTTTAGATGATTATAAGAAAGGACTAAGAAGTATGCGTGAAAATTTATTAGGGCCAAGCACAGCTTATTTTAAAGATGACAGAATGGTATTTGTTTAATGTCCTTAGCATTCGGATTATCTTGCCGTGGAGGATTAAATACTAATCTAAATTCTTTAGAGCTTTTAGGTCAGCCGGGATTTGCTACAGTTTTACAAAACTATGAAGTTGATCCTGATGGTGGCTACAGAAGAATAAATGGGTTTACTGCCTATGGTAGTTCTTCGGCTGCTAATCCAAATAGTTCTAATAGAATTTTAGGTACGTTTCCATATGCTGATGGAGTAATAGTATGTTCTGGTACAAATATTTATTTTAGTAATACTGGAACATCTTGGGTACAGATAAACAGAAGTAGTGTGTCTGGAAATGGAGATAACTATTCTACTTTTACAGGACGTTCAGTTTTAACAAGAACTAACCAAGGTCAAGCCAGTTTTGTTTTATTTGAAGGTGCTGATTTTGATTATGGTGAAGTTATTATTGCTGATGGTGCTAATAAACTTTACTCTTTTAGAATGGAAGGGACAGGAAGTATAACTGATCGTACATTCTTTTCTGCCGAAATTACTGTTAGTGGCACTAAAGGTGTTAAATATATAACTATTCATGATCATCATTTAATTGCAGCTGGTGTAGAAGATAACTTAAATACAGTTTTTTACAGCGTATATAACGATCCTGATAACTTTTCAGGCACTGGTGCAGGTTCAGTAGTTATATCTGATCAAGTACAAGGAATTAGAGGATTCCGAACAGATTTAATTGTATTCGCTAAAAATAGTTTACATAAACTAATAAATATAAATGACTCTAGTAGTATACGTATTGACCCTATTGCAGAAAATGTAGGTTGCCTTTCTGGATATTCTATTCAAGAGATTGGAGGAGATTTAGTTTTCTTAGCTCCTGATGGTATACGAACTATTGCAGGTACAGCAAGAATTGGAGACACAGAGTTAAGCTCAGTCTCTAGACAAATACAAGGTCTTATTACAACTATAGCTAATAATATTAGTTCTTTTGTAATAGATAGTGCTGTAATTAGAGCTAAGTCTCAGTATAGATTATTTTATGCAGGAGCAAGTGCTTCTCCATCTACTTCTAAAGGTATTATAGGTACTTTTACAGGCCAAGGATTTGAGTGGTCTGAAACTGTAGGGATTCAAGCTTTTGGATTAAGTTCAGGTTTTGATTCAGCAGGTATTGAAAAATATTATCACGGTGATAAAGATGGTTATGTTTACAATCATGACGTAGGTAATTCTTTTTTATTAGATGGTTCTGAGACAAATATAGTATCTACTTATGAAACTCCAGATCTTGATTTTGGAGATATTGGAACATTAAAAACTTTAAAATATGTAAAGACATCTATATCTCCAGAAGGAGATGTGTCTCCAGTTTTAACTGTTAGGTATGACTATAAAAGCATCGACATACCTCAACCAGAAGATATAACATTATCTGATATACCTCTCCCTGCTATTTTTGGATCTACTAGCTCTACTTTTGGTTCAGCTACTTTTGGAGCAAGTAATGATCCAATGGTAAGAACTACATTAACCGGAAGTGGACATACAGTTAGTCTTAGAATTAGAACAGACGATAAAAATCGTTCATATGGGATAAATGGTTTTTATCTAGATTATATGCCATCAGGTAGGAGATAATAATGGCGCAGACTTACACACGACAAAGTTCTTTTGCAGATGGCGATACCATCACAGCAGCTTTATTTAATAATGAATATAATCAATTATTAAATGCTTTTAGTTACTCTTCTACAAGTGCATCTTCTACAGGTCATAGGCATGATGGTACTGCTGGACAAGGTGGAAATATACACACAATTGGTGATCTTGATTTTCTAAATAAGATAGTAGTAGACAGCACTAATAATCGTTGGGGTTTCTATGTAGAAGTAAGCTCATCTGCAGTAGAGCAAATACGAATACAAGATGGAGCTATAGTACCTGTAACAGACAATGACATTGATTTAGGTACAAGCTCTTTAGAATTTAAAGATTTATTTTTAGATGGAACAGCAACGGTAGACGCTTTAGTTGCTGATACGGCAGACATAAATGGTGGAACTATTGATGGCGCTACAGTTGGTGCTTCTTCTGCTAGTACCGGAGCATTTACAACCCTTGCTGCTTCTGGTGCTACTACACTTAGCAGCACTTTATCTGTGCAAGGAAATACCACACTTGGAAACGCCGCATCAGATACAGTCACACTCACCGCTGACGTTGCGTCAGATATTATACCCAGTGCTGACAGTACTCATGATCTTGGGGACAGCTCTAATTATTGGGCAAATGCCTACATAGATGCTATTACAACTACTGGCAATGTAGCAGTAGGAGGCAATCTTACAGTTACAGGAACTACAACATTTAATGGAGGCACACTAACTTTAGGTGACTCTGCTAGTGACAATGTAGTTTTTGGGGCAGATGTAAACAGCAGTATTATACCAAACACAGATAGTGCTTATGACTTAGGCTCTTCAAGCCAAGAGTGGCGTGACATATACATAGATGGTACAGCTTATGTAGATGCCATTAACTTTAATGGTACTGCAATAACTTCTACAGCCGCAGAACTTAACATATTAGATGGAGTAACTAGCACTGCGGCAGAGCTTAATATACTTGATGGCGTAACAAGCACTACCGCAGAGTTAAATGTTTTAGATGGTATTACAGCAGTTGTAGGAGAACTAAATGCCTTAGACTTAGGAAGCACTGCGGTAGGTACAGCAATTGCTTCTAAAGCTGTTATTTTAGATTCAAACAAAGATTATACTGGAATAAGAAATTTTACTATAACTGGTGATCTCACTATTGGCGGTGATGATCTTGTTATGGGTACAAACACAGCAGGACATATTTTAGTTGCTGATGGCACTAATTTTAATCCTACTGCTGTTGGAAGTCTTTCTGAAATATCTACAGTAGCTAACGATGATGTATTACTTGCAGTAGATACTTCGGGTGGTGGGCTAAAGAAAATTTCTAGAAGTACATTAGTTTCTGGACTAGCGACATCAGGAGCAATATCCGATGTAGTTGAAGATACCTCACCTCAACTTGGGGGTGATTTAGATGTTAATAGTAATGGTTTAGTTTCTACATCTAATGGAAATATTGCACTTACTCCAAACGGTACTGGGGTTGTTAGAATAGATGGTAATGTAGATATACAGACAGGCGAGATTGTTTTAAAGAATGGTGGGTCTGTATCTAATGTTAAGTTTTACTGTGAATCTAGTAACGCTCATTATACTCAGTTGCAGTCATCAGCACATAGCGACTACAGCGGTAACGTAACTCTTACATTACCTGCCGCTACAGATACTCTAGTTGGTAGAGCTACTGCTGATACTCTTAGTAATAAAACTTTAACAGCTCCTAAATTTGCTGATGATGGTTTTATAGCAGATGCTAATGGTAATGAAATAATAAGATTTCAAACAACTTCTAGCGCAGTAAATGAACTTGAAGTAACTAATGCGGCTACAGGAAATGCTGTAATACTAGGAGCTGCTGGTGGTGATACAAACATTGATATCACTATAACACCTAAAGGTACGGGCGAAGTAAATATAGCTGCTGGTAATTTTAACTATGCAGGTACAGCAGTTACTGCTACTGGAGCAGAACTTAATATTCTTGATGGGGTAACGTCTACCGCAGCAGAGTTAAACATTCTTGATGGTGTAACAAGCACCACAGCAGAATTAAATATACTTGATGGTGTAACGTCTACAGCAGCCGAACTTAATATATTAGATGGAGTAACATCAACTGCTGCAGAACTAAATGTTTTAGATGGTATTACTGCTGTAGTAGGAGAGCTTAATGCTCTTGACCTTGGCTCTACAGCCATAGGAACAGCTATAGCTTCTAAAGCAGTTATACTGGATTCTAATAAAGATTACTCAGGTATACGAAACCTTACAATTTCTGGAGAACTAGATGGAGGCTCACTAGATATTTCTGGTGATGCAGATATTGATGGTACTACCAATTTAGATGCTGTAGATATTGATGGTGCTGTGCAGATTGACGGTAACACTACTTTCGGCGTAGATGATACTGGAGTAGATGTAAAATTCTTTGGTGATACTGCTAGTGCATATATAATGTTTGATGCAAGTGCAGACAAACTATTAACATCTGGTGGGGCTGTAATAGATGTAGTTAAAGATAAACTATTAATAGGCGGTACAGCAGTCACTACAACTGCCGCTGAGTTAAATATTTTAGACGGCGTAACATCTACTACAGCAGAACTTAATATACTAGATGGTGTTACCAGCACAGCAGCAGAGTTAAATATACTAGATGGCGTTACTAGTACAGCAGCGGAACTTAATATTCTTGATGGAGTAACTAGTACTGCTGCAGAACTTAATATTCTTGATGGAGTTACAGCAACTACTGCTGAACTTAACTATCTTGACATTACAACTCTAGGAACTACAGAAGCCTCTAAAGCTGTGACGGCAGACGCTAATGGAGTTGTAAAGTTTGATAATGGTATACAAGAAGAAGCTACTACTATTTCTTCATCATCAAATGCAGCTACAATAAACTTAAATGACGGTACAAACTTTTTACATGACCTTACAGAGAATGTAACCTACACATTTAGTAATCCTGCTGCGGATGGATATGCTTCTATTTTTACATTGAAAGTTATTCAAGACTCTTCAGCTAGGGCAATAACTTGGCCTAACTCTGTGGATTGGGCAGCAGCAACTGCTCCTACATTAACAGCTACGAATAATGGCGTAGATTACTTTGTATTTATAACTATTGATGGCGGCACAACCTATTACGGGTTTACTGCTGGACAGGCGCTTGGATAATGACCGGAGCTAAAAAACTTTTAATGGCTGCTGCTGGCGGTGCTGGTGGTGATAAAGTCTATGTAGATGATGTTTTTGGAACATTTTTATATGAGGGAGACACTTCTGCAACAAGCCGCAAGCTAACTACGGGTTTAGACTTTGACGATAAAGGTGGTCTTGCGTGGTTTAAAAGGCGCGAAGACCAAGGCGATGGCGTTATATTTGACACTGTAAGGTCTGGATTAAAATATCTAGTGCCGAGCAGCAGCAGTGGAGAACAGGCTCAAGGAAGTCCCGCAGATTTAATTAGTTTTAACAGTGATGGGGTGAACATAGGTCAAAACAACCCAACTAATGACAACAATAAAGATATAGTCTTATGGCAATTTTTGAAGCAGCCGGGATTTTTTGATATTCAAACTTACACTGGCAACAACACAGGTCAAACCTTAACGCATGACTTAGAATGTGTCCCTGCAATGATTCTAATTAAGAGGACGGATTTTGGTGATGATTGGATTGTATATCATGTAGGTTCAGATAGTAGTGCGCCAGAAGACTATTCATTAAAACTTAATGAAACTGATGCAAGGTCTAACAATGATGGAGCGTTTAATGATACGGCTCCCACATCAACACATTTTACTGTTGGTAATAGCGGAGCAGTGAGTCAAGGTGGCAAAAGTTTTGTAGCTTATCTGTTTGCAGGTACTAATGATTCGGATAGTCAAATATTCGGTGATGCTAGCGATGAGGCTATTATTAAGTGTGGGAGTTATACGGGTGGCACAGATGGAAGCGTATTTGTAGACCTTGGGTTTGAACCGCAGTTTCTTATTCTCAAAAAAATAAATGGT
>Ga0075480_10000257_pt1 | contig 30206 bp, 64 predicted proteins | sample DEB08_DNA_7_FD_81590 | JGI IMG/M metagenome (GOLD analysis project Ga0075480, IMG submission 81590) | Aqueous microbial communities from the Delaware River and Bay under freshwater to marine salinity gradient to study organic matter... | ecosystem: Environmental > Aquatic > Marine > Coastal ... | reverse complement strand
CTACATATTTTATTTTATTTTCTCTATTCATTATTTATTTCCTTTATCTTACCCCTAAAGCTAATAAAGAAAACCAGTATGAGTCAAGCTTTTTTTTATATTTTTTTTTCTAAATTATCCATTTCGGATTCGTCTCTACCACCAAGTGTAAGTTTGCTTTTTGCTTGACCTATTATTTTTTTGAGTAAACCCTTGTCAACAGATACTTCATTATCATTTTCTAACTCTTCATAATGTAAGCCATCATTTCCGTTCTGACCGATTATATCCATTCTCCCTTCATCTACATCTGTGAGTGTAATCGGTTCTTCTTTTTTCTTCTCACCGTAAACAGGCCATTTCTTGTCATCTCTATTTTCCAAAGCTACGTTATAACTTATCACAAACATAACCGCCATAGGATCGAAAACAAAGATAAGAATAAAGATAAAGAACTTAACTACTGTATCTATATCCGTTTCAAAAGTTCTAGCTAAGTAAATTACAGGACCCACATCTACACCTGTTTCTACCAACGCAGTTTTGAGTTCACCAATCTCACCTTTTAAATCAATCATCTGTTTGTTGATTTCTGATATCTGTGGTTGGTAATCTTCTCTGAGTTTTCTACGAGCGGTTCTGTAGTTGTCTGGTAAATCTGCTATAGCTTGTTCTAACTCCTCTTTAAGATATAGTTTATCTTCTTGTAGTTGTTTTAATCTATCCTCTTTGAATATCAGATTAGTGGATTCTTTTTCGAACTCTACTGTAGCACCTTGATAAGCATTGGATAGGAACCCAAATATTCCAGCAGATGTTATGATGATAAGAATCACTGTAGCAAATGTCATATAGAATTTTTGTAACAAATTAATCTTATCCCAATATCGATATAGGAATGAAGCAGCTACCAACTTACCAAACTCTAATGAACTAGCCATTATGATTACTGATAGTTCTGCTCCTGCGAATAGTTTTGATAATCCAAATACGGAAAAGAAAGCTGCACTAAATGCGATTAGTAGGGCTGAAATCCCCACTAAGTTAGAAAAGTTTTTACTTTGTTCGAACATAAGTTTTTCCTATTTATTAGTAATAAATATCTAAAAACCTATTTTATGTCTGTAAACTCTGCCTCTGTGACTTTCTCACAGAAGTAGTAATCGTTTCCGTTCCTAAGAACGGTGTCAACACTTTTGTATCTTGTTTTTAATTCTTCTGTACCACCAGAAGCCTCTGCAACCTCAGCCGACACCGTTCCATGAACGAAGTACATTACATCATTAAGTTTAATGAGTTTTTTCAATTACTTAATTTTGACGAATGTCTTTTTCGGCTTTACAGGTTCCATTTTAGGAATACTGATTGAGAGAATGCCATCTTTAAAATTTGCTTTAACACCCTCACCATCTAAAAGTTCACCAAGCTGAAAAGAACGTTTGAAAGATGAAGACTTCAACTCCCTACGAAGTATCTTAGCTCCATCATCTTCTGTTATTCCATGCTTATCACCACTTACAGTTAGGACACCATCCTCAACTTCTATGTTCAGTTGGTCTTTCTTTAAGCCTGGTATCTCAGCTACGATACCGATTTTGTCATCGTATTCATACACATTTACCTTTGGGTATGCTGTACCTTGGAATGGCTTAACACCAACTGTCTTAGTTACATCAGGAAAAGATGCCTCAACAATTTGGTCAAACATTTTATCAAATGGGGTTAAAAAAGAATCCCTATCTATCATAGGGAGCGCGTGATTAAGAACTACTTTAGTCATTATTATTCTCCTATTTTGTTTACTATTTAGTCAAACATCGACATCCTCATTTGAGCGATATCAATAACTTCTATAATATATATCAAGTAGATTGATAAAAATACAATTTTTTTTAAACTTTTTTTATACCTCTAAAGCTCTACGAAACCAACCAAAGTAAAACTTCTCTAAGTCAGGTTTACGGGTAACTAAGTCAGCATAGTACTTAACTCTATAAGCTCTAACCCTATCTAACTCCACACCTTTCATAGCAGCTAAAGTCTTAGGGCCCATACCACCATCTACTTTAAGTCCTGCTCCTTTAGCATTAGCAGCTCTCTGTAATATCTTAACTGCTCTACCTTTACCTTGGTTTACACACATATCAAAGTATATGTGTTTTAAATCATCCGGCATATGTGGAACTTTATTACCACACCAATAATCTTCGTAGTAGATTTCTTTAGCTTCTTCTTTGGTTAGGTTTTTTATATCCACATCGGGATGACTTCTTTTAGCTATACCAAAATTAGTCTCACCGCCAGGATCTTTAGGATCGTTTACATATCCACCTTCGTGGTGTAATACTACTTCTATTATATCATCAAAATTTGTTAACATTGTTATCTCCTATTTCTTACTACTACTTACCAACTTATCTGATACTTGCGCTGATAGTACAGATTGTATTGTGAAGTATAGTGATGGATTACGTTTTAATAATTCTTTAAATTCTTTTTGTTTCCATACCAAACATTGTGCATCGTATTTTACCTTACAGGTTGCTGTAGCAACTTTCTCTGTGAGGAACGACATCTCACCAACGAACTCTCCATCTTTCAGTTCAGCTATCTGTTCGTTGTCTACTACAACATCTACTGTACCATTATATATAAGATACAAATCAGGAACAGGCATACCTTGCGTTATTATTCTTTGTCCTGATTTTACCAACTCCCATTTAGCGGCTCTACTAATCTTTAGGTATTCTACAGGAGTCATCTCCTTAAATAATGTATCATATAGCTCTTGGTTTTTATCATCCATCTTTACCTCACGCTTTTCGTAAAGTATTACACCTATATGATAAATGTTAACAGCGATAAACACAAAGTTCCAATTGATAGCCAACCACATCGGTTCCGCTGGTATTACATAATTATAGAATACTGAAAACAAACTAGCGGCTATAGAAAGTATCCTTAACCAAAATATATCTTTGACTAAAAATGAAAAAGCGATTAGTCCGAATGCTAGGTGACCAGCTAATGTAGCGATATTCATCTGTTTAACCCACCTGGTGGTATCATGAAATCTTCTTCGGTTTTACCCATTCGTTCTAAACCTTCCTGTTCTTTCATGTAGTTAGCAAACTTCTTGGTAATGAGTTCAGATACGGTTTCCACAACATCTTTACTTTCCCAATCTGCTTTTCTATATGCGTATAAATTATCTTTGATTATTCTTACTAAAGTTACCAAATGTTTTTTCTTCATTAGTCATCCGCATGTTCTAAGAGTTTGTTATCGTTCTCTTGATTGTTAAACCAAAAATCAATAACCTTTGCAAATGAACCTACAAATCCACCTAACATTAATAGTAGTATTTCCTTCCAACCATCAGTTACATCTTTACCTTGACTCATGTAGTAAATCATCATAGCCAGTATAAAAGAAAATATTGCAACTACAGATATACTTACATACCATTTACGAGCTTGTCTATACTCTATTATTTCTACGAGTTTTGTGTTTATAAAATGCTTTTGATTTTGTCTAGCATCCTTTGTTACTAAATCTTTAACATCCAATTATAATCTCCAGTTGATTCCTATTTTAGCTTTATAGAACTGTTGTCCTTTTAGTCTATAAATCTCCCCCATATTATAAATAGAAACTTTCTCAGAAATTTTATAACCGATATTAAATTTATTTTCAAACTCAATCATATTACCATCAACTTCGTTATCATCATTTGGTGGTAAATAACCATCAAAGCTAATCTCAGTTGTCCACTTACCAACTTCTTTTTTCTTAAACATACCAGCAGAAAAGAATGTAGCATATTCAGATAATCCATCATTTGTTGAACGAGTGGTAAAACCATAAGTCCAATCTTTAGATTTATTTCGCCAATCTAATTTAAGATACTTTACATCTTTACTTTCTTTATTCATATACTCTGGTTTAAAGTAAACACCATTTTCTACTTTGAACCAAACTATGTCATCGATGTATTTAGTACCCAACTCTCGTTCCCAATCTCTTTTTAAATAGTAGTTGTCTTTACTTAATCCAATACTAAATTCATAATCATCGGGATTAGGCTGAACATTTGGTGTTCTCATTGCAAATGATGTAAACAGAATTACACCAGATAATAAACTATCTAATACCATTTACCAATACCTCTTGAATGGAGATTCTAAAAATTTAATAAATCCATCTCTAACTTTTTTCATAAAGATATCTTCAGCTCCTCTAAAATTTCCATCGATATTTCTTCTACGATAACTACGTTTACTTTTATTTCTTGACGGCATTTTTCTTTTTCCTTCTTGTATATTTACGCTTAGGTTTAACTCCATCAGCTACAAAACCTATAGTCTTTTTCTTTTTATCTAACAAAGACTCTTCTTCTTGTTTTGTTCCAAGAATAAAGTTTGTAACATCACTCATAACTTTTAACATGTTTTTCATTTTAACATCTCCTTTTTTAAAAACCAAATTCTCCCCATAGTATCTTTTACTCTGAGGTCTCCATTTTTTTCTGTTCCTTCTACAAAAACTATATCGTTCTCATATAGAGTTCCATCGATAGTAGTTAGCGTAGACTTAATCTTCATCTTATCTTTCATAAGATTTACATCTCTTCATCCAGACTTGTATTTGTACTGTGCCAAGGATACATATTTTCCATTTTCTGTACATTCTGTGGCTGTAAAATACTTTTTATTTCACTAACAGATTTTACAAGTTCATCTAAAGTTTCACGAATCTTTTTCAGTTCTGGTTTTGGATTTTGATAAATTGGTTTCATGATTTGTCACCTACCTTCTCACGATACAACTTAGCGTCATTATCATCACGCGCGTAGAATTTAGTTCCATCAGTTAGAGTATATGTCTTATACCCTTTCCAATATGTTTTTGTTTTTTTACTCATATAACCTCCTGAGTTTTATTATTCTTCTGCTGGTTTATCAACCAAGTCTTTTTTCTTAGCCGCTTTCTCTTCTTTGATTTCTGCTATGAACTTCTTTTTCTTACCACCATCGTATTCATATGCATGACCTTCATCGATGAGTATCTGATTTACACTCTGTAGTCCATTATCGGTTTCTACGAAAACTTCACCTAACACCCTACCGAACTTACCTGTTCCATGTGAAACAATCTTAAAAGTACCAGACTCCAACAACTCTTTATTACGAGCTTTTGCAGCTAGTCCTTTTTTCTTTTCTTCTAAATCACGAGTTCTACTTTCCCAAGTATCGATACCCATATATCTGATTCGTTTTTTTATTTTTAAATCGAAACCTAAATCGATATAAGCATCGATTGTATCTCCATCTAAAACTTTTACTAATGTGCCATTATATTCAAATGAGGCTGGTTTTTTTGCCATAACAATTCTCCGTTAAATTCTAACTCCGATTTGTAATCCTACCAATCTAAAGTTTTTGTAATTACATCTATTATTAAATAGAGATGTCAACATATTTTGTGCTTCTGCACTTGTAACCTTCTTTTGGTATATATTATTTTCATAAGTTACCACATCGCTTGAATCTGAAGAGTTTGCTATTTGATTTACGAATTTTTTTATTTCTTTGAACTTTAAAAAATATTCATAACCTAATTTAAAACCTCTACTCTTATCACATAGTATTGTGTAGCTATCAAATTCCGAGTATTTATTTTTTTCCATTTTAACCTTCTCCTTTATACAGTTCTCTTGTTATTTGTCTTACTTGTTCGTCTTGAATCAATACTGCTTCTATTTCTGTAGCTAACATTTCTCTAGCTGATTTAGAAGCCATATTAAATTGACTATTTTTATGTCTATCCAAAACTTTTAATATTATATGTTTCATTTACTTTCTCCATACCTTTTAGTTAAATTTTTTTGGCGGCCGGAGAAAGGAATTAAAACCGACCGCCAGAAGTGGTGACCTCTACAGCCACCACTCACACAGAGAGAAACCTATGACATTGAATCCTCAATCTCTTCCTCATTGAATAAGTCCTCAGAAGAACCATCAGAGACATACTTCTGAACCAACTGCTTCACATAAGTTCTTTCAGACTCAAGCCCACCATCATCAGAAAACTGAGGATAGACAGTCACTTCAGCCGCCTCATCTAATCCGAAACCATCAAAGAGTAGTCCAGCAATCTCAACAGAAGTTCTGGTTGAAATACCAGAGGACAATCTACCAGCCTCAGACTTTGACTCATTACGAGTTGAAGAAGCAATCTCAGCGACAGACTTCAGTAAGTCAGAATCAACATGCGGAAACATATAATTCAACAACCCATGCTCTTCATCGGAAGTCAAAACATCCATCTCAACGATAATGAATCTATCCATCAGAGCCTTATCCATAACTCTGGTAGAAGTGTATTCATTACCAACATTAGCCGTAGCAACGAAAGTCACACCCTCAGCCACATTGATAGTTTCTTGACCTTCACCCTCATCTAATCTAAGGTATCTTTGACCACTATCTAAAACAGTCATTAAGATATTCCAAGCATCAGGATGAGCCCTACTTAACTCATCTAACAGAATAACAGCGTTAGGAGTTTGAATGGCCTTAACAAACAGAGCCTCAGAAAAGTAAGTACCCTTCTTCTTATCGAAGTGAGTATTACCAATCAAAGTAGCGCGGGGGTCTTGTGTCGCACCTAAGTTGAAGTAGAAGTCCGGCCTATCTAACGAATTGACCAACGACTTAGCAGCCATTGTCTTACCACATCCGGCAGGACCTGTCATCAAAATATTCTTACCACGAACAGCACTTCTAATAAGATACTTCCACTTCAACTCTTTCATTACCAAACCTTTTGGCTTTAAGTCATATGAAGAGTGAATGAAGTTCATAACCTCAGCATGGTCAGTAGGAACGTCAACAGAGGAAACATCAATGACTGGAGCCGAAAGTGATTCGAACTCAGACATTGGAACCGCCCACCAATACTTGCGGCCTGATTTGTTTACCCTACGTTCAAGAGCGTTACCATTCATAAAGGCTTTCTTACGAGCGCCTGTTGTGATATCGGAGGTAAATTTATTACCATCCTTATCAAAAGCATTATATCGGTTACCCGACTTTTCTATTTTTACGATTACTTTATCCATATCGTTTTTTCCTTTTTTTATTGTTTCTAAATCTCTCATTATTTACTCCTAAAGCTACGAAAGAAATGCAATACGAGTCAAGCCTTTTTTTCACTTTTTTTAACTTTTTTTTCAAGTCAACCTCTTAAATATCCTTACAATATCTTTAACTACCTGCTTATGTTCACCATCCCAAGGTATATTTTTTCTACAATTATCAACATGTTTTTTGATAAGTTTCTCAATATCATCATGGGCTGGTTTGAAGTAAGCAATCATACTCATTGCATTAACCATATTAAACTAATAAACATTGATGGTATTGAAAGTATTATTCCTATACAAAGTTCTAATATCGTAATTCCATTTTTATTTTTCATAATATCTCCTTATTTTTTTAAGAACGCTTTGTTCATTGTTTTAGCCACAGGAAGAACTGAAGTCACATCGATGAACTCAGCATCATTCCCATACATTCTTTTGAAAGTTCTGGTACTTCTTTCCATATCATATTCATCGCCGATAAAGTAACTAAGAACCTTAACACCTCTATCACGAATCATCTTAACCATTTTATTAGTGTGGTCAATAGCGGTGTCGTGATGATAATCAATGTCATCATTACCGAACATCGGCATTCCATCTGAGAAGTTAAGGAAGTAAGAATCTTTATCTTTACTAGCAGGCTCAATCTCTTTCATAACAGCCTCAAAACACAAACCTTCTGGTGTAGTGCCTGATGGGCGTAGTAGTTGAAAAATATTTCTGATTTTGTTAATCTTATCAACTCTTGAGTCATAAGCAACTAACATCAATGGGTAACTCTTACCACTTCTTCCATAACCACCACCTGAACTCTGAGTACTTCTGTAAGAGATAACTAAGTCAACATTGTTAATCTTTGAACAAGCCTTAGCGATGGCCGCCACACAAGTCTGAGTATTCAACCACTTCCTACCACTCATAGAACCACTAGCATCAACTGAGATGTGTAAGAAAGCATCTGAGTAAGACTCAACAAAAGTAGAGTTGAAGACTCTCTCATTACCGAAACCTAACTCAGCAATCAATCTCTTATCGATACGACCACTATCTAATCTAGTCCACTTAGTCTCACGAGACTCACCACGCACCTGAAGTTTCCTACCTAAGATAGTACCTTTAACTAAACCATCATTGATAGCTTTCTGATTCTCTTCCATATTACCCCAAGAGTAATCTGGTTTGTAAATCATCGAAACAGTGTCAGACTCAGCCAGAGCTTTGTTGAACTTCTTAACCAACAGAACCTTAGTAGGAGTTTTCTTACCACTCCATCTATCTGTCATATCTTTAGCCACATCAACATAACTCATTCCGGCAGACTCAACAGCATCCATAGAAGACTTATCTTTTTTAGAAAGAGCTTTTTTAGAAATGTCGCCATCCATAAATTTCTTTTGTTTGTTGATGGCGTTCTCAAGTTGTTTTTTCTGATTGTCAGTTAACTCAGGCTTACCACCATCGGAACCACCATCTTCGGAACCATCTCCATCGACAGACTCACCATTACCATCAGAATCTCCATCACCTTTTTGAACTGAAACCTCACCTGTTTCTTCATCTTCTTTTTCAACACCATCAGGAAAGTTTTCTAATAAAATGTGAAAAACATCAAGAGCAATATTGAAAGCCTCTTCAGTAGAATTTAGACTCTTAACATTACTGAAGATAAGTTTTCTGATTTTTCTCAAATCAGGTAAAGCATCTAAATCAGAATTTTTGTTAGTAAGGTTAATGATTCTAAATATGTATGAGTCCCAATCTGAGGAAGTATACTCTGAAGATTTAAGAGCTTTGTCAATAACTTTAGAGTGAAAGTATTTGTCATACAAAGAATGATAGTAACCTTTGTAGCCAGGCGAATTAGTAAAAACAAAGTAGTCAATTCTTCTGTCTTCAACATAGTTAAGTAAATCTTTAACCATTGAAACTACTTCATATTTCTGATAACCTTTAGCCTCAGCTCTGTTGAAGTATTCTTGTGGAATCTGATGTTCTAAACCTTTTAGAAAGTCAAAGTCAGAAAGTTTAATGTGACTACCTTCGTGAAGAGCCAAACCAACAGTTGAATCGAATAGTTTGTCATCTAACTTAGAAGAGATAACAACCGACTTACCATCAGTATAACTATCTCCATTAGCTTTGAAAGTAACTTTGATATCTGATTCACCAGTTACGATGGAAACAAAGTTACTGATAGCTCTTCTATAAGAAGCTAGAGCAACTAAGTCAACACCCTTCTTTACAGGTTCGTCATCAAAGATTGAGGAGTTGTTATCCCAACCATTGTCCAACCAAAAAGAAGAGTAATTGTTTTTGTTACTCATAGACTTAGCAGAGTATTTTTCTCTGAGAGCCATTGGATTGAAATTTTTAAGTTTTTTATCGTTCATATATTTCCTATTTATTACTCCTAAAGCTACGAAAGAATTGCAATACGAGTCAAGACCTTTTTTGTGTTTTTTTGATTTTTTTTGTTTTCATACTTTGTAAATGAGTAACTAGCGTTGTCGGTTCCTAAAACAAAAACAAACAAAACTAATCTAAATATCTTCCTCATTACCCCTAAAGCTACGAAAGAAATGCAATACGAGTCAAGGAAAAAATAAAGGGTTCTGTAGTTTTTTAAGTTGTAAAAATAGTGGAAACTAAAAATCGGTCGAACCCTTTATTCTATAACAGTATGTCAATGAACTTATTAATATATATGTATATAAAATCTCAAATACAATTATTTCTTCAACTTTTTTTCAATCTGATTTATATAACCATTTATCTTTTGTAAAGCTATAGGGTCTTTGGTAATACTTCTTTTCTTCAATAACTTACCCAAAGCTTTCTGTAGTTCCATTGTGGATAGTCCTTTCATAGACTTTCTATAGTAAAGGTGTTCTAACGCTTCGTCTTCGGCCTCAGCTCCTCTGACTCCAGCTACAGATGTTACCTGTTCTACCTCACCTTCAATCTCATTTATCTCCTCTATCTCTTCCCATACTGTAGACTCCCACAACGCATCTAAATCTATATCTGTGGTGTCCGCATCCCCCAATAGGAAACTACTGACCAGTAAACTCAATAGGAGTTTCTGCCAACTCAAAATTTGTAGAGTCATATGTGTAATACCATATCTCATTATTCTTTCTCCGATGAAAGATTGCTGGTTCACCAACTGTTGATAAATCGAACTGCCACTCATTATCCTCATTAGGTAATCCTAAGTCCAATGTTATTTTAAGGTTTCTAGTCCTACCGAATATTGTAAGTGGGTGGTACGGCCAAGATTCATTTCCAACCTCTAATAGTTTATCACTAGCATATTGTTCACACCCAGCCCATATCTGATTTACTACTGCCTGTTCTGCTCTCAGTTCAGCCTTATCAAGTACGTTGGTCATTTTGGGTATCGCTACGGAAGCAAGTATACCCAATATCACCATTACCATTATCAGCTCAATAAGACTAAAACCATTTTTCTTTTTGTCTTTGAGGTATTCTATCATTGTAAGTCCGGCCTATATACTTTGTACTGAGGTTGGTAAGGTGGATTATCAAAACCTATCTCACCATTCTCTTTGTTATAAGTCCACACCGCCAGACTATCTTCCTTCCGTCTATGTACGATAGCATTAGGATACTCATCACTTTTATCAGCAGTAAATATCCAATCACTATCATCCATTTCTGAGATGTGAATAGTACCAGTCTTATCGTAAGATGCTGGTACTTTGTTCAGAGCATCAAATGGATTATCAGGCCATTCCATAATACCATCCTCAATGAATCGCTCATGTGAGTAAGTATCTAAAGCAGCTACCATATTAACGAGAACCCCTTGTTCAGAAGCTGCTTCAGATTGTCTTACAACATTAGCAAATCTTGGAACGGATACAGCGGCTAGTATTCCGATGATAACCATCACCATTATTAACTCAATAAGAGTAAATCCATTTTTGTTACTGACCACTTGTGATTGCCTCTCTGTTACCTAATGTACCAGTAGTATCGGAATCAGTTCCTGTGTTTATACCTGCGTCATACTCCCATCTAAATCTACTATTATCTGACCTCTGATGAGTGATGTAAGCTGGCGAGCCATCTACAAAAGTCCACTCTTGGTCTGAGTCTGCGATAGTTCCGTCTAAGGTATATGTTTGTGGTGCTTCACTAAGTGCATCAAATGGATTATCCGGCCATATTCTTCTACCACTATCTAATAGTTTGTGGATAGCATAGTTTTCTAATGCCCCTCTAATATTTGATATTACAGCATCTTCTGATGCTAATTCAGCATTCTCAATCGTATCCAAGTATCTTGGGATAGCGACAGCTGCTAAAACACCTAATATTATCATTACCATAATAAGTTCTATTAAGGTAAATCCGTTTCTGTTTGTCTTCATGTTATACTCCTATTGTATGTTATTAATTAAGGTACTAAAACTTTGTGTAGTTTAGCTGGGTTTTCCATATCAGCTACGATTAGTGCTGGTGGTTCAGCAAGTGTTCCTGTTCCACTACCAGGTATTACCAAAAAGATGTATCCACCATCTTGATATGGTGAGTCAACCATTCTTGTAGCAAACTGAAATCTAAACTCTTCGTTAGCAAATGGTGCTTCTATATCATATACGACATTAGCATTTTCGTTTATAATATCATTATCTAAAGCATCTTGGTCTGTAGATGAACCAGCAAACACATATACGAAGTATGAACCTAAGTCATCCTCTATGGTTTGTAAGTTAGGTAGTATATTCTTTACCCAACTATCTAATGCTTCATTGGTTCTTTCTCCCTCTCCCAAATCTACACCACCAACCTTAACACTATACTTGGTTTGACCAGGAAATCTACCACGACCTTCCGATTCTAATGTGTTCATATAGTGATTGTTAGCAGCAGCCATAATTCTATCTATATTAGCTAAAGTCTTTTTCTCTTTAGCAGCCTCACCGATACCAGCAAACTTTGGAGCAGCTGTGGTAGCTAGTGTAGCCATCATAGCAGTTGTAACAGCAAACTCAGCAAGTGAGTTTCCTTTTCTACTTTTTAGTTTCTTTACTATTTTTTTAAACATTTGGGTTCTCCGTTTCTATATTATTTATACCTATATATAACAAAAACCATACCAAACTATATCATTTTAAAAAACTTTTTTTATTTTGTATTATTGTTGAACTTAGAGTTACGCATAAAAAAACACCCTTTCGGGTGCTTTTCATAATGTAACATTTTGATGTATCGATTTGTTACTATGTATCATTTATTTACAATAACTCTTTAATCCATATGGAAAGTTTATGAAATCCGTATCCTGTTAGTATTCCTAAGATATTATAACCTAAATCATTTTTAGAAAAACCACCATGTTCTCTCCAATGATATCCTTGGTATATCTCATATCCTAATCCTATACCAGTAGATACTAATAAAGCTAGGTATTCATTTTGATGTGTAGAGTCTGTACAAAATCCCTCACACAGAACATAAGTAGCATAATACAATCCAAACGAAGTGAGATAATGTGCCTTCTTATCTATTTCCCAATTCCAATTATCTTCTACAACTCTAAATTCTTGACCGATTAAACTTCCTACTAATATGAATGGTAATAGTAACTTACTCATTTTTTTGGTACTTGCTTAAATCTAAATTAGGAAGAGGTTTTTCTATTTTCAAATCCTTTAATTTAGAATTAGCGACAACCAACTTGGAACCACCTACTACCTTACCATCTACGATATGATATATAAAGAATACAGTCTTCCACATGCCAACTCTTACGATACGGCCGGGTGAACCATCAACTTCTACCACATCATCTTCGTGATAGTCGTTTCCTAAAAACACCATAAGGCCTGATACGGCCTCTTGTATTGTACTTTGAAATAACAGCGCTAATATGCCTGTTACAAATAACCAACCATATTCACCGATAAGGCTTTCTATTGCTGTGTTATCCACTTTAGTCTCCACTATTTTTACACTTTATTTAAGCGTAACCTCAGATACAATAATAAATATAATATATACTTTTATGAAATGTGTTTTTTAGATAAGTTTTTTAAAAAACATCCTCCGCTAAAACATCGTCTATGGAACCTTTGATGTCTTTATTACTGATGTCTAACTCCCCATCCATATCTGCTTTCCAAGTTTCTTTTTTGGAACCATCATAGAATAATGCTAGAGATGGAAAGTTTCTAAACCTTAATTTCTTTACAACCTTTGGAGCGTCTTCACTCTTTACTTCGATAATCTTACAATCTTGATATCCCTTTACACCTTTTAGAATATCTTCATCTAATTCTTTTTCTTGCCACTCAGCTGTGACAACTACAACAACCATACCACCATTTACATTCTGTTTAAAGTTTTTGTCGTTTACTTGTCCTAATGTAACAGAAAGAAATAATAATAATCCTAATATGTATCTCATAAATAACTCCTATTTATCTTTCTTCTTAGCAACCTCTACTCTAAGGTTGGATACTAATTTTTCTAATTCTTCAATCTTCTCTTCATACTCATCAATGATATCGAATACATCATCCATATCTTTTTGTAGTCCACCAACTTGTGTTTTGTATTGTTCGTATGAACGAGGCCAGTTATGTCCATCAGGTTTAGATGGATACTCATCACCAAATATAGATTCAATAGATGGTGGTTCCGGTAAGTTCTTAGCTTCCTCTATCTCTTGTAGTAACATATAGTAACCACCGATACCACTAGCTATTACAGCAACCAAAGCTCCCAATGTCTGAAGTGACATTGTAAATTTTGTACCCATAACTTTTTCTTCAGATAGTTCTATTGGTTCGTCTTTCTTTGGTTCCTCTACTATGGGTTCTGGTTCAGGCTCTACCTCTACAACAGGAGATGGTATAGGTTCTGGTGCAATCTCTTTTTGTTTCTCCTCATGCTTATGAGTATCTGAATCGTGGTTAAGTAGTGCGTTGGTGATATCATCAAATTCACAAAAACCTAAATCAACAAGTATTTCTCCGAGAGTACGTTTGTCTCCCTTAACCTGTCTTTGTAAGGCTTTGTTTAGTTGTCTCTTAGTAATGATGTCCTCATCACAAAGTAACTTACCTATTTTGATATCACCATTCATTAATATATTCCTTGATAGAAAGTAGCCTCAGGATCTGTTCCTACTTCCAAGTTATCAAATATTATTATACCATGTTGCATTTCATCTCTATAAGGATTGAAGAAGTATCCATCAGCCATACCACTTACCAAACCATCTTCATACTTATCGATTGATGCTTGTGAGAACTCCGTATAATCAGATAGTCCTACAATCTCCAATGTGATTCTACCACTTGTAGTTTGTAGTAGTAAAGAATCCATTTGTGTACCACCTAAGTATAGTTTTTCATCTATAGGTTGTCCATTGTCTTGACCAGCATTATCATACATAATCAAAGCATAATGTTCTTTTTCAGGTGTAATCCTACCATCTTCTCTCTGAAAGTGTAGTACGAATATCTTCTTTACAGAACCATCTTCTTGTACTTCTGATGCTCCGTATGTAGTTATACTCTCGTAATATTCACGAGCTATAATCTCCGTACCATTAACCCACATCTGAATATTCTCTATCAATGGTTCTTCTGTTCTATCGTCTTCACAACTCCAAAATAAGAGTCCCATTAATAATATCATTATTTTCATTTACCATCTCCAATGTAAGCGTTTGTGTCTTTTCCACTTACGTTTGTGTTTACAATTATGTTTATGTAAACAATGTTTAACATTCAAAGTATACCAAGGTTTGTGTTTAACAATAATATGTTTATGTTTACATTTTTTATCTTTACCTAAATCATAGCCAGTAGAAAAAGCTACAACAAACACCAACACATATTCTATACCAAACACAATCTATCTCCCATACTTATTGGTTACTTGACCACCGCCATTCTTTAACCACTTCTTATGTTGTTTAGCAGTTCTACCTTCTTTAGCCCATTTTTTATTCAACATAGCTCTTCTTTGTTTTCTTTGTTTAGCTGCTTTATTCGGCATCTTACCAACCTATAAACTGATAGTTCATACCAAACTTAATATCATAAGCTGGTCGTTCCCAATAATACAAATATCTACCTTCGGTAAATACACCTAAGTTATCTTTTAGCTTTACACCAAAGATAGCACCAAAGTCGTAATCATTCCAATCATGCCACATAGGTTCCATAAACATAAATTCGTTTGGTTCTTTACCTTCCTCTAAATGAGTTTGGTAGTGAGCTGCATTATGATAAGCATGTTTAGAATGTCCATAATGTAATGGTAACCAATTACCCCATGCGTGTAACCACCAATTCTCATTGTAGTGATAAAAGTCAATACCCAACACCAAAGAAGTTTCACTCTGATATCCTAAGTCTTTCTTTACACCACCGATGTATCTTTCTAACTCTCTTGGAAAATGATAGATAAAATACTCTCTGTCTGTGTAAGCAAATATTTTTCCATCAGCATCTCTCCACAACCAATCATGTCCCCAATACTCACCTCTACCATTCCAAAAAGGCCCATCACCTTCTATTGGTCTAAGTTGACCTGTAACAGGATCTAGTTCATAGAGTTGTTGACTATGCCAGCCAGTAGAGGTATCAGGATTCTCCATTGTAGGATCGAACCATCTGTTATCATCTATACCGAAAGCATCCTCAGCAAAGTTCCACCATTGTCCTTTGTACCAAGTAGTATCCAAAACCATAGCATCAAATCCGTATACAGGATGTTGTCTGTGTTTAGCTCCGATAGAGAAGTGTAACTTATCTCCTAACGCTTCAGGTGTAAGATGTATTCTGATATCACCTTGTCCATAACTAATGTCTTCAAGACCTAGCTCTGTCCAACCTAACTTTATCATCAACCATTCACCGATATATCTTAACCAGTACTCTTGGTTTTCATAATCGTTACCCCATTGTCTGCCCTCTGACCATTTGATTAGATACTCCCAACCTTTAACAGGTCCGAATGTAGCGCTCTCATTAGAGTTCTGTTCTGAACCATCGTACCACTTACCACCTTTACCAGCAGACTTAACGCCTCTCTTTGGTTCATACTGAAATCTACCAATTTTGCGCAGACCAAATGATGTTTGAAAATCAGGCTTTAATTCCCTCTCAGTTCTCTCAACCTCAAGAGCGCCAGTAGACAACCCACCTACGATAGCAAATCTGTCGTCTTGATATCGTGGTGCATTTAAACTAAAACTCCCATAAGCAGTTGAATACTTAAAGAAATTTGATAAACCTAATTGAGCAAACAGAGATGATGTTAGTAATATTCCAATTACAAGTTTCTTTAACATCTGTTTTCTCCTATTTAATTAACCGAGTGTATCCCCTTTGTCATCTACGAAATGAGCTGAACCACTTATTACAGGTGGTGTTGGTTCTACATAATACTCTGAACCAGTTAGATGTCCAATCAGCTTATTCTTAACCGCAGTTAGACTAGCATCAGCTGCTAACTCATGGTCAACAAACTGATGATATTGTCCATCTGAACCTGATACTCTTAATACCCAATAAGCAAAGTTACCATCGGTAAACTCTTTTCTAGCCGACTCTAACTTTGAAGATTGAGCCTGTGCTTCTGTAAAATGTGCCATTCTACTTTCTCCTATTTAACAATTACAGCAAGAACAACCACAGCCGTTCCCGCAACTACAATCTCTACAATCACAATCCATTACAGTACCATCCACCATGCTGCTCCTATTTCAACAAACAAATCGGATGCTGTATTGATAGCCCATCTCTTTTTGGTTCCGTATGTTTCCTCAGTACCCTCTACATACACTTCGAATATCTCCCAAAGTATACCTATGATTACCACCCACATTACAGCCCAAAAATCAGATTGACCTAACCATTGTGCTACTTTAGCGATAAATAGTCCAGCCGCTATATGATATGATGTCCATCCATCTAACGCTCCACTACTTACCTGCCAACTATAAAAAGTTGCTAAAGGATTATTCATTTTAGTTCTCCTTCTTTTTCTTCCATTTAGATTTAAAGATACCCCAAGAACCTTTCTTACCCTTTTCCTTACCTTTTACTTTTTTACCTTTTTTCTTTTTCTTCTTCTTAATTTCATCTGCATATTCGTAATTAGCCATATGGATATTCCATTCTTGTGGAACAACTCCACATATGAAACAAGATAATACTACTGATAATAATATACTTTTCATCTACTCTTCCTCATCAGCTTCAGCAATAGCATCATCTTCGTTCCAATCATCTACTACTGGCTCTTCTTTTTTGGCTTTTCTAGCTGGTTTAGCAGCAGCCTCAGCTTCTTCTAACATTTTGCTAAAAGCAGCTAGCTTTGATTTAGATGTTGGTGAACCACCTTCATCTTCTATTTTTTGCCAAAAAGCTATTTTTTCTTTTATTTCATTTATATCCATTACTATTCTCCTTGATTTATTTTACACTTATAAATATAAGATAATCTAATTATATTCAATTAACTTATCATACTCTTGTGGTACTTTCCATGTCATAATCCATTTCTTATCATCACCTTCATCCCATTCTTCATATCCAACGAACTCATTTCCTGTACCATGAAACCTTTCGTTTACAGCATCCATCTGTTCTTCCTTGTGGCATATCACATGAATCATATTACCATCTGTTCTGACATATACTAAGTTATCCCAATGGTTGTAAACTGCATTTGATTTCATCTTACTCACTCTTTTCTCCATATAAGTCCCACATCTTTGGTGGTGCTTTTGGTGCTTCTTTTCCATCATCTATGAATATCTCACCAACACCAGCATCTACCTCAAAGTATGTGACTTGTTCTCTGATAAATATCTCATTCAGACATTCAGTAAGAGACTCAAATATCTCATTACCTATCTGCCATCTATCTCCTGGTGGTAATCTTTTAGCATAAGTTACTTTCATATTTACTCCTATATTACAGTGGAGCTGACCGGAGTCGAACCGATGACCTCCTGAATGCAAATCAGGCGTTCTCCCAACTGAACTACAGCCCCATATATAATATATATATACTTAGTTTCTTAATTTGAAAAAATAATTACTGAACTTATTTTCATCATACTCTTGATTCTTCAACCATAGAGATAATGTTTCCTCAGCGGACAACGCACCTAACTCATACTCATCCTTATATCTTTCCAATAGTTCAGCTACGATAGGATGACGAACTACATCTTCCAATACAAATCTACTGAACCCAACTCTTTTAAGGCCTGTAAATCTTTTTATGGAATCTTCCAATCCGTTTTCTCTTCGTATGTCTGACTGCATTAAATCACCATTGACGATAAACTTACTACCATTACCTATTCTGGTTAGAAAAGTTTTTATCTGTGATGGTGTAGCATTCTGTGCCTCATCTAATACAACTATACTATTGGTTAAGGTTAGTCCTCTCATATAAGCTAGAGGTATTACAGTTACAACTCCACTTGATCGTAGAACATCTAATCTTTGTTTACCGATTATCTGTTCCATATTATAATACAACGACATCATATATGGAGCAGTCTTCTCATCAATATCACCAGGCAGATATCCCATCTTCTCACCATCCACTTCTACAAGTGGTTTGGTAATTACCATATTCTCATACTTACCTTGTGCTAAGTTCTTAAGCGCATAATGTGTAGCCAAAAATGTCTTACCACAACCTGCAGGTCCCACACAAAATGTGACATCGTTTCTACCGATAGTTCGATAAAAGCTCTTCTGATTCTTAGTTCGGAAATCCAAAGAACTCCAATCGATTCTTTTAATCTGTGAGAGTGCTTGTCTTTTGTTTTCACATGGTTGGTTAGATTTGACTTGTGTAACAGTTTTGACTTTAGAACGATCTGTCATGATGACTTCTCCTTTATTGTGGTTAGAAAGAAATCCTTTCTTTGACAATAAATATAATATATATTTAGATTATATCGTTACTTTTTAAGATTTTTATAAGGTCTAAAGTTACTTTATTATATTCTGGATACTTAGCCATTACATCTAAAAGGTTCTGTAGATATTCAGGTGGCATAGAGTCTAACTCATACTCACCTATTATTACTGCCTGTTGTATGAAAGTCTGTATCGCTTTGGATAAATCTTCAGGAGTTCCTTCGGTTACCTTAAACATTTTCATTCGTTCTAATTGTGCTTTTTCTTCAGGTGACATTTTCAGTCTCCAATATATCTCCTAATATTAAAGCGTATTGTGAACCGCTTGTATACATACCTTTGTATTCCACCTTCATAGTTGGAGCTACCTTAGCATATCCGTTTCTAAACTGAATGATATCGTAATGTCTACCTTCTAATCGTTTAGACCAATATGGTGTGATGTCTCTGTATTCTACTACCTTATCACCTTTGAGTATTGCATCGAAATACTTACGATACAGATTGAGATGTAACACTTTCATAAAACCTACTTTCTATTTTCGAATAGTTTCTCCGCTAGTTCTATACCAGCTTTCTTATCTGATGGGAAATGAGCTTTACCAATTATTCTTGATTCAGCTACATCCTCACCTAACTTCATAAATTCTTTTCTATGTTGTGGATATCTTTCAGAGTAAATCATACCTAACAGATAACCTTGAGTTGCATGTCCGCTTGGATATGATGGTGTTTTCATACTATCTAAATCTACACCATTTAGATTTATACCATAGAAGTCAGCTATCTGATGTGGTCTTGGTCTTTGATACTTATACTTTAGTTCCATAATATGTTTAGCTGATTCTCTATTATATTTCTTAGCCTCATCCTTATTGAACTCTAATCCTAACTCCTCATGCAGTTTACCAAATACTTTAGATACCTTATCATGTTCCTTTACGAACTCTCTATCCTCTTCTATGTTCGATAGATACTTTACCTCTTCCAATGTCTTTTTACTTGAGTTTTCTGGAAAAGGTTGTAGGGATATACTGATGTCCTCAAACAATGTTATAGGTTGGTCTATCCTACTTTGATGTTTCTCATCAGCACCATCGTTGTAAGTCATCTCATTTAGTTCCAATAAATCTTTTAATCTAATCATACTTGGTCAAACCTTCCTTGTCTTTCAGTAACCCATTTTCTATACTTAGCTGGTGTACCTATTGTTATTTTATTTTTAGGAACATACTTCAACATATCTATTTGCCAACTACCAGGATCTCCATTTGGATGTTCCCAATAAGGTTCTTTGGTTACCCTTGTCATTACGAAAGCATCTATAACTTTAGTATCATATATTAATACCTCATTCCACCATGCAGATGGTTTGTCTTCTGGTGTTCTAAGATATTTTTTTATAGCTGCTTTATTTCTTTCTATATATTTATTTTGCCAGTCAAAGAAATCTTTGATAAACTTATTTATAAAAACACCACTTTCTTTTTCCACATTCTTTTTGTATTTATCATACGGCATTGCTTCATCATCTGCCATCCATTGTTCTTCATATTTTTTCTTTATGTCGTATATCTTATCAAAAAGTATTTCTCGCTTCTTTAGGATACCACCTTTCTTCAAAGCCCTATGAAACTTCATTCTATCTTTTGTAAAGTAATGTGCTTCAATCCATCTACGACCTGTCTTATCAGGCTTAGTCTCAAAGTCCATATAGTTTCTTGCTAGTAATGTTCCTTCCATATAGAATGCAACACCACCACTTTTAGTTTGAATACCCTTACCTGTTGCTAATGGTGAATCGTGATTAGCACGAGTGAATGTTGATATGGATTTTTTCTTACCGATTATCTTACCTAAATTTCTTAAATGGTCTGGTGATGTAACATGAAATGAACTAACCTTTTGTTTTCCAAATAACTCTTCTATCTGTTTAGGATAAAGAGCAACATGTTGTCCACCTGATATCCAATCCATAGTAGGTTTGGTATGAGCTGGAAACCACATCGTTTTACCTTTATGTGTTAACCACTCTTCGTTTAGTAAATCTTTTAACTTAATCATCACTAAGTTCCTTAGATGCGTAATCGGTTAGAACATCAGGTAGGAACGCATGAATAAATAGAGCACCACTTAACTTCATAGCTCTCCACCAATGTTCCCAATATCCTAAGTTATTATCTTTGAGATGATTTACCATTTACGACAAGACCAATATCTTGCCTTATGACGAGGGCCTGGATTATCACAGTTATGTCTGGCTCTGAAGTTAGCTCTAGCTTTAGGATTTGATTTCCTAATTCTCATTGTACCACCTTTAGCATCACCACCTTGTCCAAAGTTTACCTTAACAACATTACCTTTTGGGTTCTTTACATATACTTTGAACTTCTTTACATCACCTTGCATAATCTTACCAAGCTTAACTTTACGACCTTGATATTCTGCTTCGTTTAAATCGTTAGAGAACTCTAATGTGTAACCATAACCTTTACCATCTTCTTCGTAGTATATATGATTAGTAGTCATACCATTTTCAGTAATAGACTCAAAATGTATACTGTCATCTAATCCATCATAATCTTGATAAACTCCTCTACCTTTGAGTTTAAGTTTTTTAACTTTAGCATACTTCTTCATAGCATCTCTACTCTTCTTATTTTTCTTATTATACTTAGCTAATCTTTTAGAGAACTTATCACCCAAACCTTCTTTTACTACTTTTAAAATTTTAAAACCTCGACCTTGATGTAAAGCATTAAAATCTCTTTTTGCTAAATTAGAATTTTTTGCCCTCATAATATCAGTTTTCTTTCTACCGTTAGAATCTTGATATGTTATTTTAAACATAGGTGAGTCCATTTCATCCATACTTTCTTTCTTAGATTTGTTTCCCCAATTCTTTGCACCGACTTTACGACACTTTACTAATGCACCAGAAGCGTAGGCTGATGGCCATACATCGTATCGAGCTTTGACCTTATGGTAACAAGCATCCTTCTTACCAGCTGCTTCATCAAATTGTTCTTCTGTAATTGGTTTACCTACCAACTCTTCTAACTTTGAACTCATTACACTCTCCCTCTTCTTTCTTCCAGCACAATGTGCCTTTTGACTAAATCCTTTTGGGTTATTACAATCGATACTCTTTTTATATTTCTTACTCCAACCCATTACTTCTTTGGTTTAGTAGAAACGTATATTGGTTTCTTACCTTGTCCAGCAGATTGTTTTCCACCCCTTCCAGCTTTATTCTGAGCTGCTCTCTTTCTACGAGTAGCACTAGCTTTCTGTTTCTTTGTCATACTAGCCGCTTTAGAAGCTGGTACACATTTAGCGTATCCTCTCTTCTTACCGCTTGTACCACACGGTGGATGTCCACCACCTTTTTTCTTTTTACCAATGTTTACCCATCTATCACTAAACCACTTTCTTAAATTTTCGTTTGCGAAGTCACCACAATTTACACAGATGTTATCAGCTATCATACCAGCTTCTTCTAAACTCACTGTAGTATCGACTCCTTCTTTCTTCACACAATTCCTATATCTCTTACCAAACATAATCTTTGTCTTACGAGTAGGATGTGTCATATATCCTTTTTGACAAGCTTCTTCTAAATCAAATCCTTCTAACATAGAAGTATCGAATCCAGCTTTCTTCATAGTGTCGATTGATTTCTTTTTACTAAACTTAAATCTTTTCATTAGGTACTTCATTAAATCTTTTTCACCTAAAGATTTATTTCTACTTTCGTTTTTCTTTTTCAGTAACTGAGGACCTGCTGGTTCATCTCCCAACTCTCCATCAACACCATACCCACAAGTTCCCTCTTTTACATCATCTTCTTTTACTACTTTTTTAATTTTGTATGTCCCTTTTTTCAATCCACTAGCAACTTTTTTCTCAGCTTCTTTTGCATTCTTAGCATCAACGGTTTTAGACATAAGGCCAGGCGAACCCATATCAAAATAAACTTCGTATTTACCTTCTGATAATTTAGTCACGATACTTCCTTTCAAAGTTCTTCATCTTTACCTTAAATTCTATAATATGTTTTTTATATAAAGCGGCTACCTCTAAAGATTCTTTTCTTAGTCCATCTTTACCTAAGTCTTTTATAAGTTGTTTGATGTTTTTTTCTAATCTTTCCATATTATCATCGATGTTATCAAAGTATCCTCTGAAGTAATCTGGAATGCTTTCTGTTAGTATTTCTTTTAGTTTAATCATTACAATCTCCTATAAACTCGTATACATACCAGTATTTTTAGTAAACATTTTTTGCAGTTGGTCAGCATAAACACCCTTTTCTTTTGATTTAACTTTTAACTTACCAGCTCTCATTTGAATAAATTCCATATCATATAAGTCATTTTTCAAATCAATCCTTACGAAATTAACATTCTTAGAATTTCTACCAATCTTAAAACTAGCACCCTTTGGTCCTACAGCAAAGTTTTTTGCTCCAGTCATCATAATAAACTTTCTACCACCTAACTGTTTTAGCATCTCACCAGCTTGGTTTTTATCCATTCTTTCAGATAATAATTCTTTTAGTTTAATCATCTTGTTTTCACCTTATTTTTATTTAGCCACCAACCTACTTTGTTGATAACTATATCTTCATTTCTACGACTCTTACCGCGAGTACCGAAACTATTTAAATAATCTTTTACCAAATAGTATGCCGGTTCTACATCTTTATCACCAGGCATAACATGACTAACTACTTGCGATGCTTGTATATCTGTAGTTACTTGGTATTGTAAGTAATTATAATCAAACAAACTCGTGTAAATACTTGATGTCTGTATGTTATGTAAAACTGGTTGACTTTTATCACTTCTCCAATCCCAAGGATTTTTGTACTTAGAATGTCCCCATCCTTGTACAAATGCATATGCTTGATACATTAATGATTCTGGCTTTCTTGCTTTACTACCTGGCTTACCTTTGTAATCTAATTTATGAAAGCCATCTTTCTTAACCTGCATACAAAGCTTTTTTGTGCTTGATGGTATTTTAAATTTCTTACCAGTTTCCTTCTCAGCTCTCCTAATCTCCTTCATAAATTTATCTGGAAATACAATATCTTCCGTAATTAAGTCTCTCAGTTTAATCACGCTTACTGCTCCTATTCCAAGAACGAACCATACTGTAAAGAGGAACTATATGTTTTTTAAGTGTTTTTAACAAAATTCTTTCATCAGCTTTGTTATCGTTTGCTCTTCCAGCTTGAGCTGATAAACTAATAAACTCTTTTTCAAAGTCTCTTAATAGAACTTCGAAATCACCATATACTTTATCGATTTCTCTACCCTTATTCTCATTAATAGTTTCTTCTTCTTTTACTTGAAATGGTGGTCTGTCTTTATCTGTGTATACCTTACCCAATTCTAAATCTTCAATCATATCTTTTAGCTTTACCATTAGAACACTCCCTTTATAATATCATAGTTTGAAAAATATTGTTTAGCAGCTTTGAATAATTGATTATCCATCTTTTGACGAAATTTACCCAAATCCATTGGAAAAGAACCATATGCGTCTTGTATCTTTATCATACCTTCATATATATCTATGAACATTTTGTTCTTCATCTGTTTAGCAAGTTCAAGTCTAGCAGTAGTATGATTGTTTCTTTGAGTAAGTAAACGAATCTTTTCTATGTAAGCACTTCCCAACTCTTTCTTTTCCATAAGAAAAGACGCTTGGTTTGGGTAAAGGTCTTGTAGTTTAATCATGGACATACTCCAGTTATTTATAAATAAATATAACTAAAATGAGTTTTTACTACATATATAACATATAAATGATGTATACAACAACGATGAACGTTACAATTCCTAAGAACTTAACGGCTGTCTTTTCGTATTCTAACATTTAGACTCCTATTTAATTTGTAATTTCTGTATCCAATCGGGTGTATTCTCATCCATATAATGTTGTATTACCACACCCTCTACTACATGAGTAAAGAACCAAAAGAATGTGAGTAACGGCATGTAGATTCTAACATCCAACTCAAAGAAACCGATACCCATCCAAGTCAAGAATATCATACCTATCGTTTTTGTTACGAAACCAAAAGCTGAGAACCCTAATCCTATCACACTTCCTCTAGCTACTGTAATCCATATCCCCAATACGAGATGCATTAGGTTAAGAATTATCGGTGCTAGTACTCCTAATATTAAATACCACATTACACATCATCCTCTACAAAAATTAATATGAAAATTAGTGGTACAAGAAAAATACCTAATATTATTATCTCTGTCATTTCTAATCTCCTAATATAACCCAAAACATTATTGCTACCGGCAACATAGCTACGAATAACAATATACTAACTTCTAACATAAATGTAACTCCTTATATCTTTCAACTGCAAGTTCTTTGTGTTTAGCCTCAATCATAATATCAATATCATGACCATAGTTATCAATATAATCGTAGACATAATCAGAATGGGCTTGAGGTCTAATTGACTCGTCAAGTTGTTCCTTACTACGACTCTCACTATAATGGACAACTGGTACAATACCATCAGGCCAAGTTGAGATAGCCATCTCCAAAGCTTCTTTCTCTGATAGTCCACCATCACAAAACCTGTGGTGATGATAATCGAAAACAATAGGTATCCCAATACGTTTGTATACTCCATCATATAACTCCTTTACTGAATACATTGATGCTTTGTCATCGTTCTCTACAGTCAATCTGTTCTGAACTGATTGTGGTAGTCTCTCAAAGTTCTTACAGAATCTTTCCATTGACGTTGGTTTATCTCCATAAGCACCACCAATGTGTATGTTGATTTTGTTGTAGGGTGTCTCACTCAATCCCATCATATCAAATGTATCTGCGTGGTCAGTTAAGTCACCAACACAATTTTGTACAACGTGTTCGTGTGGTGATGTGAGAACATTGAAAGGACCAGGATGTGATGTAATCCTAATCTTATGTGTCTTAGCTTTTACACCAGCAGAATGTAGATACATTTGTATCTGTTTCAAATCTTTTAAGTCTTCCCATTTGTATTCAGATTTCCAAGGTGCAAGGCCTGATGTCATACGAAAAAAGTTGTAACCATTTAGTATGTTCCAATCTATAATCTTATCCAAGTCCATAGCATTAGCTAATGTAACCTCACTAGCATAATCAATACCTTTGGTATCGAATGTTCTCCTAATCATACTACGGCCTGTAGTGATTGGTTTTACACCTTTCTCTTTACCACCATATTTTTGTGGATAAGAGAGTTGCATGTTAATACAAGCATATCCTATATTCATTAGTATTCTGGTCTCCTTCCAAAATCATTTTTGTTAATTCGTTTCTTTAGGTGTCTACCATACCACCAAAGAAAGTATAGTTGTTTAAGTTTCTTAATCATAGTATCTGTATTATAATTATACCTGTAGCTAGTAGAATACTAATAATAGTTTTAAGAGTAACTACCTCATCAAATAGTAACCAAGTACATAATCCAAATACCACAACACCAACACCAAACCCTAATAGTCTGTAGTTCCAAAATGCTCCAAAGTATTCGTATGACCATTTGGTAGCGTAAAAGAACAATGGTGCTATGGGTAAACTCGTTAGATAAACCCACCATAAAGTTTTAAAGAATGGTTTATCAGGCCATATGTAATGACCTTGCAATTGTAGATACGCTAGTAAACTAGCTATCACTTGTACTGATAATATCAATTGAAGTTTACCCATTAGAAATCACCTGGTGCAACCTGAAATGTGTTAAGTCCAAGATCCCTCCACATCTTCACAACCTTATCCCTATCGTCAACTACAAGAAAGACATCGTTGATATCTACGAAAGTATCAAGCATCTTCTTTTTAAGGATTTCATCTGGCATAAACCTCATATCAGGTGTAGCTGGATTACCATCAGCAATTGGCCAAGACTTATCCTTAAACTTATCAGGCCTAAGAACAAGGAGGTCAAATGGTACATTGAATTTCTTAAGCCATAGTTTAGTAGTATGAAAAGACCTATCGTTCCTACCTGAAAAGATGACAATCTTAAATCCATCAGCCTTAAACATCTGTGCCATTTTGATTACTGGTGGGTTTGGTTTGTCCCAATCAATTATAGAAGAGGGAGCAGCGAATATGTCCCAATCAAGTTTACCATTGAGTTTGAGTGACTTATCCCTCCGAATGTCAATGTCGGCGAGAGTTCCGTCAAGGTCAAATATAACTGTTTTTTTATCTTTCATTTTTCACTCCGTAATTATACCTAAAGCTACGAAATAAAATGTATATAAGTCAAGCTTTTTCTTTAGAAATTTTGTAATAAAATGTGGGTATCTATAAATACTTTTATCAGAAAACCTATACCAATACCGATAGCTATTCCTATTAGTATTAATGTTATCTGTTCCTCATTACTTAGATTTTTCATATTTAATCTTTTCTATTATGTTACCGAATGTATCGTGTTCATATATAGACTCAGAACCATCTCTATGTTTGGTTCCATTTGTTACAGACTCGTCTACGAAAGCAATATGAGCTGGATGTTCGTTTGGTAATACCAAAGCTAATTTAATATTATCGAATTGTAATTCAGCCCAACTATTATCTTGATAGTTAACTTTACAATCACGATTATTTGTATACCACTTTACTGCTTGTGATATATTAGTTACTACTATAGCTATATGGTCAATTTTTTCCATTGTCTTTATCTCTAGCATCTAAAAATCTTAGTTGTAAATCATCCATCATTTCTTCCAATGTCATAGCATCCCTACTACCAACAGGTCTTACATCATCCGGCATAGTCTCTTGGTCACCAAACATAAAACTATCTAACATATCCTCATAAGGAACCATATCCTTTAGGTGCTGAATAAAATCGTTTAGTTTCTGTATGTCTGGATTCTTATCGCTAACCATCTGTAGTATAGCTATTATCTGATTCATCTGTTGTCCAAATAACAGAAATGATTTGCTATCGTTGTGGTACATAACTTTCTCCGTTTATTATAAATAGTATCTTCATTCACTAAACTTTAAGTTTCTTTCTTTCTTCTTCACTAAAGTTATCAAAGTATTTTGTGTCTATCAACTTCTTATGTGATTCACCAAAATGTTTTCTACCAGCTATATTAATTAGGAAGTAAGGTGCTCTTCTTCTTGTAGGTTCACCAGCTGCTGTAAAGTCTTCCCAAGGTGACAGACACAATGCTTTATACTTTTCACTCTCACTTGACCATCTCTTTAAAAAACCTTGTATTGACTTCTGATAAGCGGTTCGTGTGATGTCCTTAAAACTTATACCTTCTACATCTATACATATAAAAAGAGCTGAATCGTAATCTGATTTAAAGAACTCTCTGAATAAAGTATTGAGTGGTCTTTCATCTGGTCTCCATATCTCAACCATCAGATTATCCTTCTCCCTTTCAGCCTTTAGGAATGGACAAACAGGCATACCTGAGAAAGCATCATGTGGTTTCTGTAGATAGTCAAAGTACTCTTCAGCCTCTAACATTATCTGCCAGTCTTCTTTGTTAAATAGTTCTAACTGCATTATCTTTTCCAATCTGTTCCATCGTATGGTATCTGTATTAGATAGTAAGCTTGTTCTCCTATATAGAATACAATATTACGAGCAAAGGGAACCGCTAACTCAAATACAACTCTTTCTTTTAGAGTTTCCATCAACTCTACTTTATCTCCTTGGTACATAGAATCAAGATTAGATGGATTTATAAATTCTATTCTCATATCACATATATCAGACATAGGAACAATACGATATGGAACCATCTCAATTGGAGACTCTGAATATGCTACAGCGGTTAGTAGTAATGTAATTATATATCTTTTCATTATTAATCCAATCCTAATTTTATAGATACCTTATCTATATAGTCCTTAGCTTCCTTTAAACCACAATCCTCACCATTATCAATCTTGTGTTTTCTGTATGTCTTAATAGCTTCTATCTTCCTACCAGCTCTAACAGCTTCCTCAATCTTTCGGTCAATATTATTATATTCATCCCAACCTACCTCTTTAATCTTGTTTCTCTTCTTCCATATCCAATTACATTCTTTCATAATATCAATAAGGTCTTGAGGTGAATACTCATCTTGTTCAACCTGTAGATACATATTATCTACACTAATAATATCCTGAGTGAATAGTTTATCCATATTCATCATCTCATTAAATGTGGGTTCCGTTTCCTCACATAGCTTGGATAGTTGTTCTATTCTTTTAAGTATGTTTTCCTTCGTCATATACCTTCCAATAATGGTTTAATTGTTGTAGTTCTCCCTTAGTTAGCTTACCAGCTCTTTTCTGACATCTAAGGGTAAACGAAAATCTATGTTGCCACTTGTCCTTATCAACTGTTCGGTCTCTAATCTTCTCATCCTTATACCACGACACCCACTTCATCATACGAACTTGGAGTTCCTTGATTCTTGTGTGTTGTAACGCCTTATGGTTAATCGGAACGGTGTAAGGATAAGACTTGTATTTTTTTCCGTATCTCATAAACGCTTGAGGAACTTTCGTTGCTTAACGGTCATCGACTCAAGTTCGGTGAGTTCGTTGGTGATTTTTGATTTGTCCGTTAAGGAAATTTTGTCGCTTGTGTACAACGATTGTGTAAGTGAATACGCTGCTTGATAACCTCTATCGTTATACTTATCTAAAACTTCCCTCATTGCTTCCCGTATAGGAATGTAAATGGGTAAGGGTGTAGGTTTAGGAGTAAACTTTGGCTTATCCTCTTTCGGTTTAAGGTACTCCTCTAACCACCTATCCCAACTCTTATCCGAGTATATACCCTTAGCCTTACGCTCACCACCTACACTTCGGCGGTCTAGTCTTTTTAAATTATCCGATTGTTCTACTGACATAGGCTGAATATAACCACCAGTCTTATGTGGGTACACTGTATGAGAAGAATACTTATCTACCTCACTACATTCCAAACATTCTGAGTAACCTAAATGAATACGCTCGTTAGGTAAATCTTTTTCACATAGTGAACATTTATCCATTCATTAACCTTCGTTCTTCTTCTATTTCTTCTGTGGTAATACAATACTCCTTAACTACCTTACCTATCTTGAAAGCGTCTTCAGTACTATTAGG
>Ga0075480_10000256_pt1 | contig 30269 bp, 24 predicted proteins | sample DEB08_DNA_7_FD_81590 | JGI IMG/M metagenome (GOLD analysis project Ga0075480, IMG submission 81590) | Aqueous microbial communities from the Delaware River and Bay under freshwater to marine salinity gradient to study organic matter... | ecosystem: Environmental > Aquatic > Marine > Coastal ... | reverse complement strand
CGGGTCGGGCATTCGTGATCCATGAGCGTCTCAACGCCAATGTTGCAGTGAGTGAGGATGCGACGTACTGGCAGGAGGTCGATCGCACCGAGTTGACCGCGCGCTATGACAACGCCAGCGGCGAGGGCTCGTGGAGCGGGCGACTCAACCTCGGTTCAGGGGTGACCGGTGGCCGCGATCGCCTGGTCATCGAGCAGTACGAGGAGTGGCGCACTGATGGCCGCCCGAATGCGGCGACCGCCGGGACTGAGACAGGGCTGCGCCTGGTGCACCAGGACGTCATCCCCCTCGGCTGACGCTCTCTAGAACGGGGGCTGGTCGTCCTGGGTGAGTTGGTCGTGGGACAGGCCATAGGCGTAGCTATGCCAGTAAGGCTCACTGGTTCGGGTGAGGCCGTGACGACTCGTGTGGGTGACGGTGCCGTCGGCGTTCATCCGCACACTGGTGTGGTCGTTGGTCTTGGTCAAGTGATCCTGCCAACACAGGGAGTGCAGGTTCGCCGCACTCGTGTGTCCGCCATCCGCCCACTCGATGATGTGGTCGATCTCGAGATTCGGGGCGTGCCGGCCGCATTCGGGGGTGGTGCATTCGGGATAGGCCGCGAGTATGTAGTCGCGGAGTTCCTGGGTCGGCTTGTATTTCGTTCGACCAAGGTCGAGGAGGTGGCCGGTGACCGGTTCGATCACCCATCGTCGCCAGGTGTCGGCCTGCGCGGCGAGTAATCGCGCGTAGTGGGGGTCGATCGGTCCGTAACCGAGGATGTCGCCGGGGTGATCGGCGAGGTTCATGAGCGTGGGAAGGTCGATGATGACGCCTACCTCGATGCGGGTCTTGCCGTGGACGCTGGGGAGTGCGCCGGTGGCGGCGAGATGCTGGCCGGCTGCGCGGATCACCTCGACGAGGGCGTCGGCGCGGGCCGCCTGCCAGCCACGGGGCCGCTGATCGGGGTTGGTCGTTTCATCGTCGCTTCGCAGTCGCGCGGCGAGGGCATTGAGGGTGTCGTGCAACTCCATCGCGAGGTGAGCGGGGAGTCGCGCGGTGAGAAAGGCCGTGCCACTCGACCGGTCGAAGGTCAACTCGACGAACCGGCGGGCGGTGGCTTCCTCGCGACGCTTGGCGATGGTGTCGGGGTCGACTGAGATGACTGCTCGGCGGAGTTCCTTGATCGCCCAGGCTCGGGTGCGCCAACAACCGGCGCCTGTCTCGGGGTCGATGACGCGCATGGCGCGGGGAAGCACGCGATCTTGCACGGCGGTCGCATGTTCATCGGTGAGGCCGAGGCTGGCGTCGACGAATGCGCTGGCCACCTCCCAGGAGATACGCCCAGCGCGGAGGGCGGCACCGGTGTCGGCGAGAGGGCCGTTGGGTGCGAGGGTGCGGCCGGCGATGATGCGCATCGAGGCCTTTGTCATGGACAGCCCGGTGGTGACGGCGACTTCGCTGAGGGACACCTGGTCGGCGATGTCGACTCCGGCGCGGGTGTGGCGACGCTCATCGGGAGGATCCTCGATGGAATCGATGAACCCAACGGCGGCAGAGGCAGCCTGGTCGTTCACCCAGCCCACGCAGCGTTCCCACAGATGCGCATAGATCAACTTCTGATCGGAGTCGAGTTCGTTGGCGTCGATGCGGCGGAGCTGTTGCATCAGTTCGATTCCGACAGGGAAGGCGAGGAGCTCGCCGAGCCGCTGAACTGTGGGATGTGAGGGGACCTCGTGGTGCCAGATGATGTCGGCCATCATCTTCTCGAACACCGAATCGACGTCGATGACATTGGTGCGCGTTGATGCGGTGTCGGTCTCGAGGATCTGAGCGAATGTCAGACCAGGAGGAGAGGATGGCGGAACCGACGAGGCCGTCGATTCGTGACCTCCGAACGCAGGATTATTCGTCACCGCAGCATCCGACGCGTGGGCATCGGGTTGGTGGCGAGGCCGGTCCGTGGTCATGGCAAAATCGTACATCAGTTCGAATAATGGGTCAAGGGATGTTTCCATATTTCCGAGGGTTTTTCGACCTGCTTGTCCACAGGCAAACGACTTCCTGGCCCCGCAGGAGAGCGACCAGTAGCTGCATATCGGACATTGCGTATGTGGGGTGACGGAATCGTGATGGGTGGTGTGGCGTTCGAGGTTGAGGCTTGTGGACCGATTGTTTAGGGTCAGAGTCTGGTCCAGGGATAGCCGTGGTTGAGGAGGGGTCCCCCGGTGTTGTGCCTGTGTGTTCGCGTGTGTGAGCGAGCCGGGCTGTGAGGGCTTCTTGGGTGCGGGAAGCACTCGTGGGGGTCGCGTCGGGGGCGTTGCTGATCGGCTCGTTGGTGTCGGTGCCGGGGGTGGCGTCGGCGGTGGAGTCGGGGGTTGATTCGGAGGTTGAGTCTCCGGCAGCTGCGGTGGTGGTGCCGGATGTGTGTGTGCCGGCTGTGGTGGTGTCGAGTGCAGATGATTCGGTGGTGAACGAGCCGGTGCCCTCGCCGTCGCCTTCCGTGGACCTGACTCCTGAGCCGACACCTGAGTCGTCTGCGGAACCAACTCCGGAAGCGTCCCCGACACCTGAGGTGACTGTGGAGCCGACTCCGGAACCGACCGTTGAGTTGACTCCGACGCCTGTGCCGACGATGGAGCCGGAGCCAGAGCCGTCGCCTTCCATGTCGCCGGTGGCGGAGCGGGTGTGGCCGCCGGTGGTGTCGTTGGGTGAGGCAGATGTGTCGGGTGGACCGCCGGCGGGGGTGTTGTGGTTTGCCGGTGATGACACGGTCGCGTCGGTCGCACCTGCTGGTGTGAGTGTCAATGGTTGGTGGCGTGCTGCTGATGCGACTGCCGATGATTCGGTTACCTGGGGTGGGGATGACACGGTCGCTGCGGGTGATGATCTGGTGGTTGCTGTCCGCGATGTGTGGGTGCCGAGTGGGGTGCGCGTGTCGGTGTTCCCAGCTGCGGCAGTGGGGGATGCGAGTGTTCAGCCGGTGGTGTCTCGGGAGTCGTCCGCGGATGATTCCGGTGCGCTCGATGCCACGCTGACGCTGCCGGGAGACCTGGCTGCCGGTGGGTATGTGGTGCAGGTGTCGCTGGTGGAGTCGGTCACCGGTGATGCTTCTGGCGATGTGGTGTCGTCGTGGCGGCTGGAGACACCGGTTGAGGTGGTGATCCCGGAGCCGACGCCATCTCCCGCCCCAACGCCACCTCCCACGCCGAGCCCGGCACCGACGCCGACGCCAACTGTGGATGACTCGGTGGTTGAGGTGCAGCCGTCACCACAGCCGACACCGACGCTGGAGCCTTCACCTGAACCTCAGGTGGTGTGTGCGTCTCCGGTGGATGGTGTGTCGGCTCTGGCGGGGATGAATTCGGCGAGCCTGTCGTGGGTGTGGGTGGACGGGCAGCTTTCTGATGGTGACGTCACGTTCTATGTAGAGGTGACCGGTGATGTGCCGGGTGCGGGGGATCGGGTGATCGAGGTTCCCGGTGATGCCCGTGAGTGGGTCGTGGATGGCCTGCGTAATGGGGTGAAGTATTCCTTCGCCGTGCATGTCGCGACCTCGGATGGGTCGACTGCGCCGACGGATGTTGTGACGGCGAAGCCCACTACGGGGGTGGAGGGTGAGGTTGCGGGTGTGATCGTCACCTACGCGCCTGGGGCGACACCGGTGGACGACACGGGTGTTCCCGGTGCCGAGGTTGTGGAGCAGGTCGGTTTGGTCGCTGGTGGGAAGGTGACCGAGGACGCGCAGGTGATCGAGTTCACCGAGGCCGTCGATGCTGAGACTGCGCAGGAGATTGCGGCGGAGTTGACTGCTCAGCCGGGGGTGGCGTTCGCGGAGCCGGACATGTTCCTCTTCGCCGCCGAAGACACCCCCGACAGTCAACCTGATCTAGCCGAGGCGGTGGCCGTGCCGGATGACCCGGAGTATTCCTCGGGTCAGTGGAATCTGTGGGACACCTACGGCGTGAGCATCGGTGAGGGTGCCGATGGGATGACCCAGGCGTGGGAGGGTCCGCGCGGGGATGGGGTGACGGTGGCGGTGATCGACACCGGCATCACGCCGCATCCGGACCTCGATGGGCAGCTCGTGTCGGGGTATGACTTCGTGTCCAGCCCGGAGCAACTTGCCTCGAGCAGGCAGGCGAATGCGCCGCCGGTGGCCTTCGACGGCGACTACGTCGATGAAGCCACCTATGGGGTCATCGGGCGCGACGGAAACCCGGCGGATCCGGGTGATTGGCGAATGGTCACTCCGTTCAAGAACTCTGGGTGGCATGGCACGAAGATGGCCGGTGTCATCGCCGCGGCCGCGAACAATGGCGAGGGCATCACCGGTGTCGCACCGGGCGCGAAGATCCAGCCGGTACGGGCGTTGTCCTGGCGCGGTGGCCTCCTGTCCGATATTGCGGCGGCGATCACCTGGGCGTCGGGTGGGGTGATTGAGGGTGTTCCGGCGAATGCCACCCCGAGCAAGGTGATCAACCTGTCCTTCGCGGTGCAGGCCACGTGTCCGGCGACGTTGGCTGCGGCGATCGAGGGGGCACGGGGCCGGGGTTCGATCGTGGTGGCGGCGGCGGGCAACGCTGCTGATAACGCAAGTCTGTATGCGCCGGCGAACTGCCCGGGTGCGATCACCGTCGGGGCGTCCACTCGGGACGGGCAGCGCGCCAATTACTCCAACTACGGTCCGACCGTGGATGTGTCGGCGCCGGGTGGTGAAGCCGGTGCGCAAGTGTTGACCACCACCAACGCCGGTAATGAGACACCCGAACAGCCCGCGTATGCGGGGGCGCAGGGCACCTCGGTCGCGGCAGCACACGTGAGTGCCGCCGCAGCGATTCTCGCCTCCCGTAACCCAGGCCTGACCCCCGATGTGGCATACGAACAACTGACGGGCACTGATTACACGAAGGCGTTCGCCAACGATACCTGCGACGCGATCGATCCGGATCGTGCCTGCGGCACAGGCATCCTCTCCCTCGCGCAACCGGCCACCGGAGAGCCTGGTGCCGCCACACGTTTGGTCATCACCGGATCCGCCACCCAAACCGCTGGCGCCCCTCAAGATCTGACGATCACCGCCCGGGACTCCTACGGCAACACGGCGACGTCCTACTCCGGTCCCAAGTCCCTGACGTTTTCCGGAGCGTCCGCTGCGCCAGACGGAACCGCGCCTACGGTGACCGACAACAACGGGGACGCTACGGAGTTCGGTGACCCGACGGCAATCACCTTCACCGCAGGCGTTGCGACGGTGCCCAGCGGAACCACATCGAACGGCGCCATGACGCTGTACGAGGCGAAGACATCGACTATCGACATTCAGGTGACGGACGGAACGATCTCGGCAACCGGCAGTTACGACCTCTCGGTGACCGTGTCAGCTGCCGCCTTGGACTCGTTCACGGTCACCACCACCTTGTATACCGACATCACTGACAAGACTGCGGGTGAGAGTTTTCATGTGCAGCTCAAGGCGGTGGATGCCTACCTGAACCATGACAGCACGTTCACCGGGACCGTCGATCTCTCGTCCACCAGCCCGATGATTCGCGGAGAAGGCACCACATCGTCGTTCAGCCGGGGATTAACTCGCGAATGGGTCGCGCTGACCACGGCGGGGTCGCAGACCATCACGGCTACCGAGACAGGCGGAAGTGCCTCCGGTGATTCCAATGCGTTCACCGTGACACCCGGCGTCGGCGTGAATCTCGCTGTTGTTTCGCAGCCGTCCGGCGGTCAGTCAGGCGCAGCCTTGCCCACGCAACCCCAGGGTCAAGTGCAGGACTTCTTCGGAAACACCGTGGCGGGTGCGTCCAGAACTGTGTCGGTAACAGAGCCTGCGGGTGAATCGTGGACGAGTCTGACCACCAATCTGAGCCGCTACAAAGAACACATCACTTACGGCGTGACGGCATCAGGCAGCGGCCGCTGGATGGCGTGGAACTCTACTGAAGACCAATTCCTCTACAGCAGTGATGGAGTTTCGTGGGCCCAATCCACTGGTTTTGCCAGCGGAACTGCCCGGGTCGAGTCGATGTCGTACGGAACCAACGCGCAAGGAGAGCCGCAGTGGTTGGCGATAGCTCGCCTAGAAAGTAACAACGCCATCCGAATCATGACCACCAGCGACGGGTCCGTGTGGAACGCCGTCAATGTGAACTTCAATGGTCTGCCGGCGGACGGCATCAACCGAGCACTCGCTTATGGCAACGGCGTTTGGATGTACTCCAGTCGCGCCAACAATGGTGCAAGCACCGACGGTATCTACCGCAGCGAGGACGGCGGCCAGACGTGGACTCGGGTATCTACCGAGACTCCGGAAGCGATCACGTACGGCAACGGAGTCTGGATCGCAGTCCGAAGCACCGGAAGTGGTTCGGCGAATGCCCTTCGCAGTACCGACAACGGAGTGACCTGGTTGGCCGGGGGCAGCGCGACGAACGCCGGTGTGTGCGGTGCGTTCGGCAATGGCACTCACTTCGTCATGAACACCGGCGGCGACTACTGGACCACCACCGACGGCCTGAACTGGACGAGCGGCTCAACGAACGTGAACAACGTTACTAGCAGCAGGTGTGCATTCACTGGCGGCATGTTCGTCGTTGCATCTCGGAACGCGAGCGGCAAAGCCGCAGTTGCTTCAACGGCAACGGGTGCGTCGTGGACGGACTTCACATCAACGAGTTCCGGAAACTTCGTTTGGCTTTCGGAAGGGGGACCCCTCCCGCTCACCGGCGCCAGCCTCTCCGGCAGCCCCAGAACGTACTTGCCACTGCTCTACAGCGGCGCAGGTACGACGGATCAACTTGCTGGCACTCTCTCCTCAGGCCTCAATTCTGGGAGCACGAACTTCTCCGATGTGGCGTTCAGTGGAACGGTGGGCAGCCAGTACCGGCTGTCGTTGAACGCGCCCGGGGTCTTCGGCGGTGCCACCACCGATACCTTCACCGTGACGTCGGCGGGCTCGGCTTCGGCTATCTCCGTGAATACCAGCGCTGCGGGTGCGACGTATGGCAACGTGTGGACTACGCAGCCGACGTTGGCGATCGTGGACTCCGGTGGGAACACGATGGTCGATGACTCTACGACTCAGGTGACCATCAGTGCCTCGGTCGGTGGGACGTTGAGTGGAGTGACAACTCGTACGGTGTCTGGTGGAGTGGTGACCTTCTCCGGATTGTCCCTGACCGGTACTCCGGGCACGTTCACGTTGACCTACTCCGCGGACGGGTTGTCCAGTGCAAATGACACGATTCTCCTGGGGAAGTCGGCGCAGACAATTTCCTTCGCTGCCTTGGGCAATAAGACTTTCGGTGATGACTCGTTTGCTATCGCGGCGACTGCGTCGTCGTCGCTACCGGTGGTGTTCACGACCCAGACCCCGGTGGTGTGCCAGGTGAGTGGGGCGGACGTGTCCGTTGTCGCCGCCGGTACATGCACGATCCGCGCATCCCAGGCAGGTGATGTCAACTACTCGGCTGCCCCCGATGTTGATCGGTCTTTCACAGTCGCTAAGGCTGCCCAGACGGGGTTGTCGATCTCATCGACGTTGGCAGTGTTCGGCACCCCGTTGACGCTGACCACGACGGGGGGCACCACCAGTGGTGCGGTGACGTTCCCGACAGTGATCGATGGCACAGCGGTGGGGTGTTCGGTTGTTGCCGGGGTATTGACGGTGACGGACTCGGGCACGTGCGTGGTGACCGCCCAGATGGCTGGGGACGCCAACTATGAACCGGTGTCGAGTGCAGCGACGCCAATCACGATTCAGGCGTTCACTCCCAGTGTTGGCACGTGGAATCCGGCGACGACAGTCTTTGGTGCTGCACCTTTCGTGCTGGCGCCGCCGACGGTGACCGGGACAGGTGGATCCAGCCTCGCGAATGCAGGCGCTTGGAACTATGTGTCTTCCGATCCTTCGATCGCCACCGTGATGGGCACGAGCATCGACCCGGGCATCGTTGGGGTCGCGACAATCACCGGAACCTTCACCCCCGACGACACGGTGAACTATGTCACGGTCACGGCGACAACGACGGTGACCATCACTAAAGCGAACCAGTCGACGCTGGTGATTTCAAACCCAAGCACATTCACCTATGGCGGATCGTTGAACCTGGTCACCACAGGTGGATCCGGCTCGGGTGCGCTGGTCTTCACCATCGATGACACCGGAACCACCGCGCCAGGCTGTGCGATTGCCGGCCGCACGCTGACGTCGACGGGCACCGGGGATTGCGTGGTCTCTGCTGTCAAGTCTGGCGACCCCAATCACAACGCCTCGAACATTGCGACACAGACGGTTCAAGTGGTGAAGGCGGATCAGACGGTGTCGTTCACGACGAGCCCACCGTTGGTGCCGCGGCCGTTCGGGTCGTATTCGGTGGCGGCGAGTGCGACGAGTGGGCTGGCAGCTTCGCTGGCGATCGCGACCGGGTCGCCGGGGGTGTGTCAGTTGAGTGTGGGTGTGGTGACATTCAATGCGGCCGGCACGTGTGTGATCACCGCCTCACAGGCTGGTGATGGGAATTTCAATCCTGCGGTGAGCGTGTCGCAGACGATCGTGGTGGGGGCGTTGAATCAGTCGATCACGTTCGTGCAGCCGGTGGATAAGGATTTCGATGATCCGGCGTTCGCGTTGTCCGCGACCGCTTCAAGTGGTTTGCCGGTGACCTTCGCTCGGGATCTGGGACAGATGGTGTTCCCGTATGCGTGCAGCGTGGATGACACGGGGATCGTGACGATCGCTGCGGTCGGGCCGTGCGCGATTACGGTGAGTCGGTCCGGTAATGCGCAGTATGCGCCCGCGTCGGATGTGACGCGGGTGTTCCAGGTGAGTCCGGTGCCGGCGTCGGCTCCTTACGTTACGAGTGTGAATGTGCAGAACGCGGGTGCAACGTTGACATTCACTGCGCCGGGGTTTGATGGTGGGTCCAACATCACCGCCTACCAGGTGAATGCGATCCCTGATGGTGGTGGTGCAGTGGTGAGTGAGTCGGGTTGTTCGGCTTCGGGTTCTCCGTTGTCGTGCACGATGACCGGCCTGGTGAATGGGACGGCGTATCGGTTCACGGTGCAGGCGATTACCGCGGCTGGGTTGGGTGCGGCGAGTGTCATGGTGCCGGCGGCGAACGAGACAGCGGTTACCTCGGCGGTGCGGGCGAATGCGGTCAGCGGGCTGACGGCGCAGAAGGGTAACACTCAGTTGACGGCCCGCTGGCAGGCGTTGACGGTCGCGCAGTTGGGTGGTGGGACGTTCACCCGGTATGACCTGCGGATCGCGGTGGCTGCGGATGACTCGACGGTGGCGACGGCGACGTTGAACGCTCAGTCGGATGATTCGTATGTGTTCACCGGCCTGGATAACGGGACGGCGTATCAGATTTCGGTGGTGGCGATCACGTCGGCGAACTCGTCAGCGATTACGGGGAACACTGCGATCGTGACCGAGATTCCCGCAAGGGTGCCGGATCCGGTGGTGGCGTCGTTCACCCCGACCTCAGGCACGTCTGCGACGGTGTCGTGGCCGGCTCCGGTGAGTGATGGTGGTTCCCCGGTGACCGCCTATAACGTGACCGTCACCGGGCAGGGTGGTCCGTTCACGTGCATCGCGCTCCCGCCGGCGCGTGCCTGTCAGGTGAGTGGTCTGACGCGTGGTGCCGCATATGCGGTGGCGGTGGAGGTGGTCAACGGGGTTGGATCGAGCGCTGATCCAGCCACTGATGTCCGCCAGCCTGATCGTCCGGCTGCGCCGGTGATCACGGCGGCGGTGCCGGTGACGGTGGATGATTCGACTGGGTTCGAGGTGACGTGGACTGCGCCGGCGGATAACGGGGCGGCGATTACGGGGTATGTGGTGACGGCGACGAGGTTGTCGGCGGTGCGGTCAGCTCCTTCTCGTTTGGTGTCGTTGTCGCTGGTGGGTGCGGCGGCCAGCGATGACACGCAGTTCACGTGCACGTCGAGCACGACGGAGTGTGTGATGTTCGCGCCGGGCAGTGTGCGTGATTATGCGTTCGTGGTGGTGGCGGACAATCTAGCGGGAGTGTCGCCGGAGTCGGCGCCGTTTGTGGTGCCGGATCCGAATCCGCCTGTTCCGGTGGGTCCGTCGTCTCCGCGAGGGGTGCGGGCGTGGGCGATGAACGCCGCCGCAATGGTGACCTGGACGCCACCGTCCAGTGCGGGGTCGTTCGCGGTGTCCACCTACAAGATCACCTCCTCCCCGGGCGGCAGTGTGTGTTTGGCGCCGGCGGCGCAGTTGTGGTGTGAGGTGTCGGGTTTGCGTAACGGGGTCACCTACACGTTCACCGTCACCGCACTCACTGGCGCGGGTTGGGGTGAGCCGTCATCAGCGTCGAATCCGGTGACTCCGTCGGTTGATCCGGAGCCGGGACCTGCGCCGGGCCCGCAACCGGTGCCGGGCCCTGTCCCGCCGGGCAGTGTGGTGATCGATCTGGACGGGTCGACCGCACCCGGAGCGTCGGGCGGACCGAACACCGGTCGGGATGGCATCGAGGTCACGGGCCCGGGCTACGGCATGGACGTGTCGACGGTGACTTCTGGTGGTTCCCGGGAACCTCTGGCGGCGAATGGTGAGTTGCAGGTGAAGGTCACCGGCCGCATCTTGGTCGCCGGCGACGGAGCGCTGCCAGGTTCGACGACAGCGGTCTGGGCGATACCGGCCACGGTGGTGCCGCAGGCCCGTGCCGCGAGGGAGCCGGTGCTGATCGGTTCGGTCGCGGTCGGGCAGGCGGGGGCGTATGCCGGTTCGTGGCCGGTGCCGGTCACCCCGGGTGAGTACCTGCTGCAGGTCGTGGCCACCCCCGCCTCGGGAGGGGTGCTGTCAGCGTCGACACCGCTAGTCGTGCTGCCTGATGAGGCGTACTCGATCATGCTGTCGGGCACGCGCACCCAGGATGGTGCCGGCAAGCGAGTCAATGTTCAAGGCACGACCACGAACTTGGACGGGGCCACGGTGCAGGCACGCGTGAAGCTGTCCTGGGAAACCCGCTACTCCACCGGCTCCACTCGAGTCGTGGCGGATGAGGCGTTCACCTGGACCCGTATCGCCAACCACAAGGTGTACGTCTACTTTCAGACCGAACTCGACACGGGCGAGAAGATCCGCTCCACCCGCATCACCATCCCCGCCCCCACCCGATAGCCCTCAGCACCGGCAAATCCGCACACGAAAAGGTGGATTCTCGCTGATCTCGCTCAGCGAATTGCGGCCATTCTGTGAGCAGATGGGGTGTGGGCGACTAACTGCGCCGCTGCGCGGGTAAGAGGTCGCGGAATCCCTTGATCATGAACGTCACTGTAGGACGGCGGAGAGATCCCGAGTCGTCGCCACACCGGCGATCGTCGTGGCTTCATCAGGCGTGACCGCAAGCAGGACGAGCGAGCCGGTCTGGGTGCCGAAGGTGGCGGGAGGGATCGGACGGGTGATGACCCGGGCTTTGCGGGCGACGACGCGCGCGCTGCCATCAGTGGATGCAGCGATGAGATCGACGACGTCGCCAGGGGCGAGAAGCCCGGCGACTCCAGCGTCGGCGAGACGCACCGGGGCGGCGACGAGACCGCGGCCCGCATCAGGGCGGGAGCCGAGCAGTCTCGAGGCCGTGATCACCTCGCCGGCGGTGATGGCAGTGGTGAGAACCTCTCCGTCAAGATCGCTGGGGTTCGACGTAGAGCCAGGTGGGACGAGGCTCACGGGGAATTGGGTCGTAGTGACGTCATCGACGGTGAGGGTGGAGCCGGCGGGGATATCGGCGGCTGCAATTGCGACCGGCTGGGTGGGCTCACCTGACTCGGACACCGCACCGATGATGAACAGCACGCTGAGACCGGCGAGGGCAGCAGCGATCGGCCGGCGGTGGCGGCGGATGCGTCGACGCCAGGGATTCCATGCCGAGGGGATGCGCTGCTTGTTCACAGCGGTGACGCTAATGCGGATCGCTCGACAGCGGCGTCGACTATCCACAGGCGCTGGCTGTGGATAGGAAAACCAGGCTGTTTTCCTTTCGGCGAGCATCGCCAAGTGGCCCGAGTACCCAGTCTGAAGTCTGACGAACTGTTGGCGATCCTGATGCGACCTCCATTGGGGTATCGAATTCGTCGCCAGCGAGGCTCACATCGCATACTTGATGCGCAGGGGAGACCCACGCTGGTCTTCGCCTTTCACAGCGGACGATCGATTCCCGGTTGGCTGGTGTGGTCCATCTTGACGAAGCAGGTCGGTCTCACCGATGCTGAAGCGACGGCAGTTCTCATGAAGGGTCGAACATGACGACGGTGACGGTCAGGTACTACAGCCGGGAGGGGTATTGGTACGCGGAATGCACCGAAGTTCCCGAACTAGTTGCTGGTGACCGCGACCTTGATTCCGTTATCAGCCTCGCTCATTCGGCCCTGAAGGATTTCCTCGAAGATCCTGAGCTCAGCATCCATGACGACATCATTGAGGTACCGAGCCGAAGCCTGCCTCGTTGACGAAGCATGATGTCGCTGTGTGAAGGACGCGACTAGGGGCGGCGGAGGTAGTGGCGCGTTACGTGCTTTTCAGACAGGTCTGCTGCGCGTTCACGGTCGCCGGAATCCAGCGCGGCGTAGATCATCCGATGCTCTCGCAGGACCCTGCGCCAGAACGACTCCCAGGCTTCATCATCGATCGAGGTCAGGCTATCGGCGAGCCGCTGATGCATGGCGCCGCGCAGGGACCGATACAGGTGTGCCACGAGCCGGTTGCTCGCGCAATCGACGATCGCCTGGTGAAAGCTTAAGTCCCACTCCATGAGTTCCTCGCGAGTGAGTGGCTCGCTCATCATGGTGAGCGCATGCGCGACGGCCGATAGATCTGCGTCGGCGGGCATGCCTTGGATCGCCCAGCTCTCGAGCATGACGCGGGTGTCGATGACGTCGGCGAGATCGAAGCGCTCGAGGGTGAACTCCATGTCGAGCAGGGTGGCGAGCGCAGGAGATGGCTCGGAGAGGATGAACGTCCCAGCGCCCGGCCCCTGACCGCGGCGCGCTGCCACGACACCGAGGATCTCCAGGGTGCGCAGCGCCTCACGCACCATCGGTCGTGAGACACCGAGTGCATCGGCGAGATCACGTTCACTAGGCAGTCGGTCCCCGGGAACCACCTCTCCGGTGAGCAGCATGTGGCGAATCTGATCGATCACGCCCTCGTAGGTCCGCATCGTCGGCTCGGTGGTCACGGGTTCAGTCTGCCGGACCGGGAAAGTGAGTGCGCTCGGATTCCTCCGAATCCCTTGACGGCGTCTAGGCACCGCTCATAACGTGACGGGCGCGCATTGGTCTGACCAAAGAAGTGGGCAGACCGGCGGAATCCGGGAGGTGGGCGTGGCTCTAGCGGACAGCCTGATCGAGGACATCACCGATGTTGTCGGCGAGCGCTGGAGCACCGCGGCCGATGAACTCGCCCGCCACGGGCAGGACGAGTCGTGGCATCCCCCGCTGCCCCCCGATCTGGTGGCCTATCCGGAGTCCACCGAGGAGGTCGCCGCGATCGTCGCAATGTGTCATCAGGCGGGCATCCCGGTCGTGCCCTTCGGTGTCGGCACCTCGCTGGAGGGCGGCATCGGGGCGGAGAAGGGCGGGGTCTGCCTCGACCTCACTCGAATGGATCGCATCACGCGACTGTCGGTCGACGACCTCGATGTCACCGTCCAGGCCGGCGTCACCCGCGAGCAGCTCAACGACCACATCAATCCGCAGGGCCTGATGTTCCCGGTCGATCCCGGCGCGAACGCGACGATCGGCGGGATGGCCGCGACGGGGGCGAGCGGCACCACGACCGTTCGCTACGGCGCGATGCCCGCGAACGTCCTCGGCCTCACCGTCGTCATGGCCGATGGCAAGATCGTGTGCACCGGAGGTCGCGCTCGAAAAACCTCGGCCGGCTATGACCTCACGCGCCTCTTCGTTGGCTCGGAGGGCACCCTCGGCATCATCACCGAGATCACCCTGCGGCTGTGGCCCATCCCGGAGGCGATTGCCGCAGCGACCTGCACCTTCGACACGATCGACGATGCCGTCGACGTGGTCATCGCCGCAATCCAACTCGCGTTGCCGGTCGCGCGCATGGAACTACTCGATGAAGCTGCGATCGAGGCCGTCAACGCTTTCGACGATATGACCCTTCCCGTCGCGCCGACTCTGTTCTTCGACTTCCACGGCATCACCGGTGCCGTGGAGGCGTGCGCGGATGAAGTGAGGCGACTCGTGGCCGATGCTGGTGGCACCTTTGAGTGGGCCGTCGAAACAGAGGACCGAACCCGGCTCTGGCATGCCCGCCACCGCGCCTACTGGGCGATGCTCGCGATGCGGCCGGGCTGCAAGGGCTGGCCGACCGATGTGTGTGTGCCGATCAGCCACCTTGCGCAGGCGATACGCGAAGCTCAGGAGGATCTCGCGGAGTCGAACCTCTATGCGCCCCTCGTCGGTCACGTCGGTGACGGCAACTTCCACCTCTGCTACGTCCTCGACCCCGACGATGCGGATGAGTTCGCGCGGGCCGAGGCGCACTACGAGCGCATGATCACGCGCGCGCTCGCTGTCGGCGGCACCTGCACCGGCGAACACGGAATCGGCGCGGGCAAGCGCGACTTCCTGCGACGCGAACACCCCGAGGGCGTCGACGTGATGCTCGCCATCAAGTCGGCCCTCGACCCCACCACCACCCTGAATCCCGGCAAGGTCGTCTGACCGGCCGAATCATTCGAAGATCGAAGGAGCATCATGAGCACCGACGAGCGCGGCACAGTGACGTTGAGCAATAGCGATCACATTTCCTACATCAAGGCCGGATCCGGGCCGGTCGTCGTGCTGCTGCCGGGATGGTCGCAGTCCGCGGCGCAGTGGAAGCACCAGATCGACGACCTCTCCGTCGACCACACCGTCTATGCCGTCGACCTGCGCGGCCACGGTCAGTCATCCAATGCAACTGGCGGCTACCGGATCGCCCGGCTCGCCGCGGACCTTCGGGAGTTTCTCGACGATCTCGGGCTGGAGGACATCACGCTCATGGGGCACTCCATGGGTGTGTCGGTCATCTGGGCATACCTGGACCACTATGGGCCGCATCGGATTGCGCAGTTGATCCTCGTCGATCAGGCCCCGATGGTGACCGGCAAGCCGACCTGGAGCGATGCGGACAAGGTCACCTATGGCTGCCTCTTCCCCGATGCTGCGGGCTTGGAGGGATTCGTCGCCGCGGTGACCGCGACCGACACCGTCGAGGGACACAAGGAGATCATCCGCGGGATGTTCACTGCGAACATCGATGAGGACGACCTCGCCTGGATCGCCGCGGAGAACCTTCAGATGCCCCGCCAGGAGGCAGCTGATCTGCTGTGGGATCACTGCCTGAATGACTGGCGTGATGTCATCGTCGATATCGATCTGCCGACTCTTGTCGTCGGTTCGGAGGCGAGCATCTTCTCCGCGGAGTCACAGCGCTGGATCGCCGCACAGAACCCCAATGCCGAGGTCGTCATCTTCGAAGCCGATGACGGCGGATCGCACTTCATGTTCTACGAGAACCCCGAGCGGTTCAACCGGCACGTGCGGGAGTTTCTCGGGGGTTAAGAGGAGGCGCGGGTCTCAGGAGGATGTGGCCGCAGGCTTGGAGGTCGAGTTCGACGACGATGTCGAACTGCTCGAACTACTCGAGCTGGTCGAGGTGCTGCTCGACGAGCTGCTCGTGGACGATGTCGAGTCCGACGAGCTCTTCGAGTCGGTGGACCCGGACTTATCGCTGGACTTCGCACTGCTGGAGCCGCTGGACTTCTTCTCCCGGGAGTCGGTGCGGTAGAAGCCGGAGCCTTTGAAGACCACACCCACATTGCCGAACAGCTTGCGCATCGAGCCGCCGCAGGCGGGGCACTCGGTGAGGGTGGGGTCGCTCATCGACTGGACGATGTCGTGCTGGGCACCGCAGTCGTTGCAGGAGTACTGGTAAGTCGGCACGGGCAGATATTAGCACTCGACTAGGAGGAGTGCTAAATCGACCAAGTGGGCGGATATCTCCCGCACCGCACCGGATCTGTGGACGACCGGGGACGGTATTCACCTGGTCGGACTAGGGTCGAGTCATGTCGATCGAGGTGCAGGGCCTGGGCAAGTCATTCGGTGCCACCCGCGCGGTGAACGATCTGTCGTTCCACGTGCCCGATGGAGTGGTGACCGGGTTCCTCGGCCCGAACGGGGCGGGCAAGTCCACGGCCATGAGGCTCATGCTGGGCCTCGACCACGGTGAGGGCCAGACCCTGTTCAACGGGCAGCCGTTGCGCAAGCACCCCCACGCGAGCACAGTCGTGGGAACGCACCTCGATGCCCGGCCGTTCCTCCCCGGGCGCACGGCGCGCGACCACCTGCGGATGCTGGCCGCGGATGCGAGGCTGCCGAAGTCACGCATCGAAGAGGTGCTCGCGACAGTGGGTCTCAGCGAGGTCGCCGGGAAGCGGCCGAAGGGATTCAGCCTCGGCATGGCGCAACGGCTCGGTCTTGCCGGTGCGATCCTCGCCGACCCGGATGCCCTCATGCTCGACGAACCCGCGAACGGGCTTGATCCGCAGTCCATCCAGTGGTTACGAGAGTTCCTCAGACACTATGCGGCGCAGGGCAAAGCAGTCCTCGTCTCCAGCCACCTGCTGAGCGAGATGCAGTTGATGGCCGACCACATCGTGGTGATCGCGAAGGGCAAGCTTGTCGCGGATGGAACTGTCGCGGACCTGACCTCCATGCGAGCGGATGTGCTCGTTCGCGCCAGCGATCCTGATCGACTCGCCTCGCTTCTCGGTGAGGTTCCGGTGCGTCGGGAAAGCACCGATGCGCTGATCGTCAACGACCTCACCACCGATGCCATCGGCAAGATCGCCTTCGAGGCCGGGATCACCGTCCTCGAACTCACCCGGCGGACCGCGAGCCTGGAAGAGACCTTCTTCGAACTCACCGGCGGCGAGCAGGAGTTCGCCTTCCAAGAGGTGCCGACGAGCGAAGGGGGTGCCTCATGAGTGCGGTCCTTCGCTACGAGTGGTTGCGCACCATCACCGTCCGCTCCACCTGGGTGCTGGTGGCGCTGGCCATCGTGTTGCCCGCGGCCCTCACCTTCTTCGTGGCCTGGGCGACGTCGGACATCGTCGCGTCGGGGCAGGAGACCGGACCAGGTGGTCCTGGCAGCGAGGGCTTCGCGCCGTTCGGTCTCTCCCAGGCCACCGTGCTGCTGCTCGGCTCGCTTCTGGTCACGATCGGCGCGGCTGCCTTCGGGCAGGAATATCGTCACGGCTTGATCCGTATCACCCTGTCGGTGTTTCCCCATCGCAACAGGGTGTTCGCCGCGAAGACGATCATGGTGTTCCTGGTGGTCCTCGTCACCGCGATCATCTCGATCATCCTCGTGGCGCTTGCGAATATCGGTGGGCTGGCGCTGGGCGGGGCCTCGGACACCACCGACCTCATCACCGGCCTGCAGGTGCAGGTGCGGGCCCTGGTCGTCGTGGAGTTCTTCGTCTTGATGGCGCTCGCCATCACCGCGCTGTCGCGCAATCAGCCCCTCGGGATCCTCATCCCGATCGTGGGAGCGGCGGTGGTCGAGCCGATCATCACCCTGATCGCCGCGCTTCAGAACTGGACCTGGATCACCTGGGTGCTCCCCTTCAATGGCGCGCTCGCCGGTGTCTCGACGAGTGGGGCCGAATCATGGGGCCATCTCGGCGTCTCGGCGATCTGGCTGGCAGCAGTCTTGATCCCCGCCTGGGTGCTGTTCGACAAGCGTGACGCCTGACACTGGCCGGGGGCAACCTCCGATCGCCCCGATCATCGGCGCGATCGCCCTCGGTGGTGCGATCGGTGCGATGATGCGATGGCTGGTCGAACTATCGACCGTCGCGCTTCTCGACGCCGAGCCCTTCGCGACGCTCATCGTCAACATCCTCGGCTGCTTCCTTATGGGAGTGCTGGTGGCGCGCGTTCTCGGCGGGGCCGTGCGATCTGCGTTGGCTCGGCCCTTCCTCGGCACTGGAGTTCTCGGTGGTTTCACGACGTTCTCCGCCTATGTCGCCGATGCGGCAGTGCTGACACGTGACGGTTCACCGGTGCTGGCCGGTGCGTACCTGATTGGCACGCTCGTCGTGTGTCTTGCCGCAGTGTGGGCGGGCGGATGGATGGGGCGCGTCCGAGGGGTGGCGGCATGAACGCGGCGGTGAGCCTCCTGCTCGTCGGCATCGGGGGAGCGGCAGGCGCGGTGGCGAGATATCTCCTGGAACGCTCTGCAGCGCAGCGGATCACGGATTCCTTTCCCTACGGGATCCTCATCGCCAACGTCATCGGATCGTTCCTGCTCGGGATTCTGCTCGCGGCCGTGGATGGCGCGTGGTTGATCCTGCTCGGCGTCGGATTCTGCGGCGCGCTCACCACTTACTCGACGTTCGCGCATGACACCGTTCGACTCGCGGGCTCGGGGCGAGCACCAGCGGCGATCACCAACGCCGTCGTGTCGATCATCGCCGGGCTCGCAGCCGTCGCCGCAGGATGGGCGATCGGCTCGGCGCTCGTGTCCTGAGGCGACCCGCCTACTCGATCGTGATGACGTCATCCATGCGGATGTCGTGTGGCTCCACCGGCCAGGTCGATTCGTCAAGGAGTTCATCGGGGTAGACGACCGCGACCAGCAGCGGTCCACCCTCGCTAGCTCGGGGGATGCCTGTAAGTGCCCGGTCGTAGAACCCTGCACCCTGGCCGAGCCGATCGCCGGAGCGCGTCACCGCGAGTGCGGGCACGAGCACCACATCGACATCGCCCAAACCGCGATCGTCTCCAAGAGGTTCGCGGATTCCCCGGTCGTTGATCTCGTAGTCGGTGTCAGTCGTGATGGTGACCCAGGCGAGGTCCACACCCTCCATGCGGGGCAGGAGGACTTCGATGCCCTCGGTGAGGAGATCGGCGATCAGTGCGGAGGTGTCCGGCTCGGTGCCGTAGGAGGAGTAGGCGGCGATGCGCCGAATCTGGCGCCCGCGTAACCCGTGAAGCTCCAGTAGGGCCGAACTCCGCAACTGACGAGGGGGGGAAACATGCTGATCGTTAAGGAGCTGGGCTCGATGGGCACGGGCGCGGGAGCGGGCGTTGCCCTTGCTGGTGCTGGAGTCGGCTCCCACGCTGGCATTGTGCCCCGTGGACCGGTGGCGGGACCCCTAGGCTGGGGGCATGAGCGTGACGAAGGCGGTCGTTCCCGTCGCAGGCCTCGGCACCCGGTTCCTTCCGGCGACGAAGGCCACGCCGAAGGAGATGCTCCCCGTCGTGGACAAGCCGGCCATCCAGTACGTCGTGGAGGAGGCGGTCGCCGCCGGTCTCGACGACGTGTTGTTCGTCACCGGCCGCAGCAAGCGTCCGCTGGAAGATCACTTCGATCGCAATGTCGAGCTCGAGGACGCGCTTCGCGCGAAGGGTGATCACACCCGGTTGGCGAAGGTCGTCGCCTCCACCGATCTCGCGCGCATCCACTACGTGCGCCAGGGTGATCCACTCGGTCTCGGCCACGCCGTACTCACGGCGTCCCAGCATGTCGGCCACGAACCATTCGCGGTGCTCCTCGGCGATGACCTCATTGATCCGCGCGATCCCGTCCTCGATCAGATGATCGCGATCCGCGAGCAGCATGGCGGCTCGGTGCTCTGCCTGATGGAAGTGCCGCACGATCAGATTCATCTCTATGGGTGCGTCGCGGTCGAATCCGCCGATGACCACGTCGTTGTCACCGACCTGGTCGAGAAGCCCTCGGGAGAGGAAGCGCCCAGCGATCTCGCGATCATCGGCCGATATGTCCTTGACCCGGCGGTGTTCGACGTCCTGCGCGAGACACCTCCCGGTCGTGGTGGTGAGATCCAACTCACCGATGCGCTGGTTCGCCTCGCGCAGATGCCCGCCGAGGACGGCGGCGGCGTGCGCGGGGTGGTGTTCACCGGGCGGCGCTACGACACCGGCGATCGGCTCTCCTATCTCCAGGCGGTCATCCGGCTGGCGCTCGAGCGTGAGGATCTCGGCCCAGACCTGCGGGCGTGGCTCACCGCGCACCTGGCGGGGGAGTCCTGATGTTGCGACCCGTCGAGGAGCAGCAGGCCATCGGCCTGGCAGCGGTGCGCCCGCTCGAGCCGATCGACCTGCCGCTGCTGGAGGCCCACGGCTGCGTGCTCGCCACCGATATCGAGGCGCTGTGGCCGCTGCCATCCTTCGACAACACCTCGATGGACGGGTACGCGGTTCTTGCCGCTGATGTAGCGACAGCGAGCGAGGAAACCCCGGTCACGCTGCGCGTCATCGACGATGTGCCGGCGGGCTACCGCGCGACGGAGGTCGTGCGGCCCGGCACCGCGATCCGCGTGATGACCGGCGCGCCACTGCCCGACGGTGCGGATGCGATCGTCCCCGTCGAGGGCACCGACGCCGGAACTGAGACAGTCACCATCACCCGCACTGCAGAGCCCGGTGTCTTCATCCGTCGAGTCGGTGAGGACGTTCACGCCGGAGAGCAGGTGTTGCGCGCCGGACAACTTCTCGGTTCGCGCGAGATCGCGATCCTCGCGGCCGCGGGCCACGGCAGCGCGCTGGTGCATCCGCGTCCACGCGTCGTCGTGATCTCCACAGGCAATGAACTCGTCGAACCGGGAACGTCGTTGAAGCACGGGCTGATCGCCGACTCCAACTCCTTCATGCTCGTCACCGCCGCGCAACAGGCCGGGGCTGACGCCTACCGCGCCGGGCCGGTCGTCGACGATGAGGAGTTGTTCCTTCGCACGATCGACGACCAACTCGTCCGCGCCGATCTGCTCATCACCTCCGGCGGTGTCAGCATGGGCGCCTACGACACTGTCAAGGCGGTCCTGTCGAAGCTCGGCACGGTCGAGTTCACCAAGGTCGCGATGCAGCCGGGCATGCCTCAGGGCTTTGGCACCCTGGGCGAGGACCGGGTGCCGATCGTGACGTTGCCCGGCAATCCGGTGAGCGCCTACGTCTCCTTCGAAGTGTTCGTGCGCCCCCTCATTAAGAAGATGATGGGGTTCACCGACATCACCCGACCCCAGGTGCGCGCGACCGTGCTCGAAGGGTTCGCCTCGCCGGCGAACAAGACCCAGTTCGCGCGCGTCGACCTCGACGTCGCCGATGGCCAATACGTCATCCGGCCCACCGGTGCCCAGGGCTCGCACATCCTCGGCGGACTCGCGCGCGCCAATGCCCTCGCGGTCGTCCCGCCCGACGTCACCCAGGTCGAGGCCGGCGATGTGCTCACCGTGTTCGACCTCAGCCGGGAGCGATGACAGATGACCGAGGCGAACTTCACCCACCTCGATGAGGCCGGTGCGGCCCGAATGGTCGACGTGTCCGACAAGGACGTCACCGCGCGGACGGCGACCGCGACGGGGCGAGTGGCTGTCTCCAGCGAAGTCGTCGGGCTGCTGCGCGGTGGCGGGGTTCCGAAGGGGGATGCGCTCGCGGTCGCCCGGATCGCAGGTATCGCCGCGGCCAAGCGCACCCCGGATCTGATCCCGCTGTGCCATCCGATTGCGATCCACGGGGTCACCGTCGATCTTGAGGTTCACGAGGACCACGTCGCGATCACCGCGGTCGTGCGCACCGCCGACCGCACGGGCATCGAGATGGAGGCGCTGACCTGCGTCGCGGTGGCCGGACTGGCGCTCATCGACATGGTCAAGGCGGTGGATCCCGCGGCGGTCATCGATGATGTGAAACTCGTCGAGAAGACCGGGGGCAAGAAGGGCGTGTGGCGTCGAGATCAGGCCGAGGAGTCCTCGGCGTGACGCGCGGCTGGCCGGCAACCCTGCGCGAGGGACGGATCGGACTTCGACCCATCCGGCTGCGCGATGCTGCAGCCTGGCGTGAGGTCCGTCGGGTGAATGCCGAGTGGTTGCGTCCGTGGGAGGCGACACTGCCGATCGGCGAGACAGATGCGCCGATGAGTTTTGCCGGCATGGTGCGACGTCTGCGCGCCGAGGCGCGTGAGGGCCGCACGCTTCCCTGGGTGATCACCCTCGATGGTGATCTCGTGGGTCAGGTCACCGTCGGAGGCATCGCCCGGGGCTCGTTGCTCAGCGGCTACATCGGCTACTGGATCGACTCACGCGTCGCGGGACACGGCATCACGCCGACGGCGGTTGCGATGGCGAGCGACCATTGCTTCGACGTGCTCGGTCTGCATCGCATCGAGATCAACATCCGACCGGAGAACACTGCGTCCTTGCGCGTCGTCGAGAAACTCGCCTTCCGAGCCGAGGGCGCGCGAGAGAAATATCTCCACATCGACGGTGCCTGGCGTGATCACCTCACCTTCGCGTTGTGTCGAGAGGATGTTCCCGAAGGTGTGCTTGCGCGGTGGCGCGCGACTCGCAGCGTCGCGTACTGACCTCGTCTTCGCCTATCTCGGGCGGAAAACCCACACCGCGACACGAATATGCACGCGTGGGCTGAATGCGTGGTTTACCCCCGTGTTGGACCTAAGTTCATCTATATGACGGGTCTGATCTACGTGGCGATTGTGGCCCTGTGGGCCGCCGTCCTGATCCCCATGTGGTTGCGCCGTCACGATGCTGATGAAGCCCATCGACTCGAACGTCACGCCGAAGCCATGGGCACCCTCGCCCGATTCCGATCCGGAAGGATCGGGGCGGGCTCCCCGACCCAGCGCGCCGCTCGCCGGCGGCGCACGATCCTGGCCACCCTGATCGCGCTCACGGCCGTCGGCGGCACCGCCTGGTGGTTGGAGATGGTGGGCGTGTGGGCGTTGGCTGCACCCGCGGTGGTGCTCGGTGCCTTCCTCCTCGGAGCACTGTGGGCGTCGCAGACCTCCCGCGCCGCGACTGCGCGCGAGGCGAGTCGCTCGGAGCGCCGAGTCGCCGTCCGGCAGGTGCGCGATCTGGACTTCGACGAGGAATTCATCGAGGAAGCCCGGCCGGAGCCGGTGCGTCCACGGCCCACGCCTCAGACGGCCCGTCAGGTCACTCGCCGGGAGTTGCAAGAACTCGATGACTGGATCGAGGACGATAACTACGACGAGTTGAGCGAGGCGGAACTCGCCCGCGCCGCCCAGCGTGCCGCCGAGCGCGCCGCTCGCCGCGCCTCCTGATCCTCACCCCGCGACCGGCTTCCCGGTGGGATCCTTGCTAACCTCGCTCACTGCCGGTTCGGGTCGATAAGGCCCGGCACGGGGCTGTAGCGCAGTCCGGTAGCGCACCTCGTTCGCAACGAGGGGGTCAGGGGTTCAAATCCCCTCAGCTCCACGTGACGTCGATGCCTCGCGCGCGCCTGCGCCCCCTCACCCGACGCCTGACCGCCGCCCTCGCGGGGGGCGGACTCCTGGCCTCCGGCCTGGTCGCCGGATCGCTGGTCGCCGCGGCGCCCGCCCAGGCAGCCGCCCCGAAGGTGGCCTGCACCTGGATCGAGGCCGGTGGCTTCGACAACCGGGAGAACACCTTCCGCTGCACGAACCCGGGCCCGACGGCGGAGAGAGTCGTGCACCGTGACTGCTGGATGTATGAACCGCCGGCAGACTCGGTGGTGCGCGTGAAGGTCGGCCAGCGCTGGCAGAAGACCGAGGCGCAGATCGACATCCGTAAGGCCACCCAGTGCCCGGAGACGCATCCCTGGTTGACCCGCGTGCAAATTCCCACCGACGGACTCAAGCCGTATGTCACCACGCGCTACCGCTTCATCATGCCGGCCCATGAGGTCACCGTCGATGACGAGGTGATCGAGGTCGACAAGGCGATCTTGAACCTGTTCGTGTGCATGATGCGTGAGGGCAAAGACCGGGAGTGCCCGTAGCCGCCCTGGGTTACTAGATCCAGGACGGCATCCACATGCGCCACGTCCACTCCAGATAGGTGAGTGGCTGGGCGGTCCACACGGGGTAGAACCACCAGGCAGCCGCAATCGCAGCGAGGACAACCGCCCCGGCGCCGATCGCACCCCAGCGCCGCCGATCGGCCGGCGCATCTGCCGGACCGAGGAGGGCACCGAGGCTCATGGCGAGTGCGATGGCGATGAACGGCACGAACACCACGGTGTAGAAGGTGAAGATCGTGCGGTCGAGATAGAGCAGCCACGGCGCCCAACCGGCGAGCACCCCGGCGAGCACGGCTCCGGAACGCCAGTCCCGATGGGCCACATAACGCCAGATCTGGTGCAGCAACGCGAGCGCACCGGCCCACCACACCACCGGATTACCGATCGCGTTGATGGCGATGGAGCAGTTCTCGCCGCTGCAGGTGCCCGCTGCCTCCTCGCCGCCGCGGTAGAAGAACGAGGTCGGCGGGGTCTGGAGGAACCAGCTCAGCGGATTCGACTGATAGGAGTGATCGGACTCCAATGAGACATGGAAGGACCATGCCTGGGAGTGATAGTGCCACAGGGATCGGAACCAGTCGGGAATGATCGAGGGATCCTGTCCGGCCGCCCACTGCCGACCCCAGCCGTCATCTGTGAGGATCCAGCCGGTCCAGGTCACGAGGTAGACAACGAAGGCGCTGCCGACGATGGCGATGAAGGCCGGTGGGGCGCTGCGGAGAAGGGTCGCCGACCACGGGTTCTCCACCCCGAGGCGACGGCGTAGTCCGACGTCCCAGATCACGGTCATGAGGCCGAAGACCGCGACGAACCACAGTCCTGACCACTTCACCCCGCAGGCGAGGCCGAGGCTGATGCCGGCGGCCCAGCGCCAGGGGCGCGGTCCCAGTCGAGGCCCCCATGTCGAGGGGGACAGGGCAGCGCGGTCCACCCATCTCTTCCGGACCTGATCGCGGTCGAGCAGCAGGAATCCGAAGGCCGCCAGCACCCAGAAGGAGATGACCATGTCGAGCACAGCGGTGCGGCTCATCACGATGTGGATGCCATCGAGGGCGAGCAGCAGCCCGGCGGTGACGCCGATGAGGTCCGAGCGGGTCAGTCGTCGGGCGATGCGCGCGGTGAGCAGAACGGCGAGGGTGCCGAGCAGGGCGACGGCGAAGCGCCAGCCGAAGGGAGTCAGGCCAAACAACCACTCGCCGGCGGCGATCGTCCACTTGCCGAACGGCGGATGCACGACATAGCCGGGTTCGCCGCTGAACACCTCGAGGGTCCGCCAGTTGCCGTCACTGGCCAGGATCGTGTCGTCGGCGCCCTCGAGGAAGGCCTGCTCGGAACCGAAGCGCAAAAGCGCGAAGGCGTCCTTCGCATAGTACGTCTCATCGAACACAACCGCGTCGGGGCGACCGAGATTGGTGAAGCGCAGGATGCCGGCAACGGCGGTGACCGCGAGTGGACCGGCCCAGCCACGCCAGCCGCTCGAGGGCAGGGGTCGATAGTCGCGGGGGGACCGGGGGGTGCGCTCGGCCCGGCTATGGCGTCTGGAGGTGGGCGGACTCGCCTCTGCCGTGACGCTCACGCCGACATCGTAGGCCGGAAGGTGCGCGGGTGGCCTGATGCGTGGGTCACAGCCCGGTCACGCATTCGAAGCGGGGTGGGAGGATGGCGGGCGTGGGCCAGTCGGAATGGGATGCGCACGTTGCGGGGCGGTTGATTCTCGCGGCGACGCCGCTGGGCAATCCCGGGGATGCCACAGTCCGCCTCGCCGAGGCGCTGGGGATCGCATCCGTCATCGCTGCGGAGGACACCCGGCGGCTGCGCCGACTCGCATCCGATCTTGGCGTCAGTGTCCCCGGGCGCATCGTGTCGCTGCACGACTCCATCGAGGCCCAGCGCACCGAGGGACTCGTCGAGTCGATGCGGGCCGGCGAGGACGTGCTCGTCGTCACCGATGCTGGGATGCCCGCGGTGAGCGATCCGGGGTTCCGACTCGTGCGCGCCTGCATCGATTCCGACATCGATGTGGTCGTCCTGCCGGGCCCGAGTGCTGTGCTCGCGGCCCTCGTCGTCTCCGGTCTCGCTGTCGACCGGTTCTGCTTCGAGGGGTTCTGCTCCCGCAAGGCCGGGGAGCGGCGCCGCCATCTGGAGTCACTGGCGGCGGAACAGCGCACGATGGTGTTCTTCGAATCCCCGCACCGCATCGCCGCCACACTCGCAGACATGGTCGAGATTTTTGGCGCGCAGCGTCCGGCTGTCCTCGCCCGGGAGTTGACCAAGACGCATGAGGAGGTCATCCGGGGAGATCTCACGCATCTTGTCGAACGGGCGGCGGCGGGGTTGCGGGGTGAGATCACGCTCGTCATCGCCGGCGCTCCGGCGTCTCCGGCGAGAACCGAGCCCGCGGAGTGGGTGACCCTGGTGAGCGTGGCGGAAGAAGCTGGGATCGATCGACGCTCGGCTATCGCCGATGTCGCCCGTGAACTCGGGGTGCCTCGCCGGGAGGTCTACGACGCCGTAGTCGCCGCTCGCCACCGCGGCGAGCAACCGTAGGATCGCCGTCCATGGCCGCCTACTACGTCACGACGCCGATCTACTACGTCAACGACGCCCCCCACATCGGCCACGCCTACACCACGACCGCCGGAGATGTGCTCACCCGCTGGCGTCGCCAGCGCGGGGAGGACGTGTGGTACCTCACCGGAGTCGATGAGCACGGCACGAAGGTGCAGCGGGCCGCCGAGGCTGGTGGAGTTCACCCGCAGGAGTGGGTCGATCGGCTCGTCCACGATGCGTGGCGCCCGGTCCTGGAGACGATCAACGCGGCTAATGACGACTTCATCCGCACCACCGAGGACCGCCATCGTCAGGGGGTCCGTCGGTTCTGGGAGGCGGTGCGCGAGAACGGCTATGTCTACGAGGCTGATTACGAGGGCCCCTACTGCGTCGGATGCGAGGAGTTCAAGCTCCCCGGCGACATCGTGACCGGGGAGAACGACGAGCAGTTGTGCCCCGTCCACGGCCGGCCAGTGGAGATGCTGAGCGAGCGCAACTATTTCTTCAAGCTCTCGGCGTTCACCGATGCACTCATCGAGCACTACGAGGCGAATCCGAAAGCGATCGAACCGGCGAGTGCCTATAACGAGGTGATGAGTTTCCTGCGCGCCGGGTTGGTCGACATCTCGATGTCTCGGTCGAGTGTGTCCTGGGGCATCGGGCTGCCCTGGGACGAGAAGCAGGTCGTCTATGTCTGGTTCGACGCGCTGTTGAACTACGCCACGGCCGTCGGCTACGGCGCTGACCCCGATTCAGCCGAGGGACGGATGTTCGCCAGCACCTGGCCGGCTGATGTCCACCTCGTCGGCAAGGACATCCTGCGCTTCCACGCGGTGTACTGGCCGGCGATGCTGCTCGCCGCGGGGGTGGCGCTGCCGCGCAAGGTGTTCGCCCATGGATGGCTGCTCGTCGGCGGGGAGAAGATGAGCAAGACCCGCCTGACCGGTATCTCCCCGGAGCAGATCACCGATCACTTCGGCGCCGATGCGTTCCGCTATTACTTCATGCGCGCGATCGCCTTCGGTCAGGACGGCTCGTTCTCCTGGGAGGACATGTCCGCGCGATACACCGCAGAACTCGCGAATGGGCTGGGGAATCTCGCCTCGCGGTGCACCGCGATGGTTCAGCGGTACCGCGAAGGTGCGCTGCCGGCCCCGGGCGCATCAACGGCTGCCGAGACCGCTGTGCAGGACTTGCTGGCCACCGTCGCAGCACAGGCCGATGAGTGCATGTGCGCCCTGGACTTCGCCGGAGGCATCGGGCAGGTCCGATCCTTCGTCGATGCGGTGAATCTCTATGTCACCGAATCTGAGCCGTGGGTGCTGGCGAAGGACGAGGCGCAGGCACAGCGCCTCGACACTGTGCTCTACACGATCGCGGAGTCGTTGCGCGCGATCGCGGTGCTCTACAACCCGGTCATGCCGCACGCGATGAGCGAACTGTGGTCGATGCTCGGTGCGGATGCGGCCCTCGGACCGATCGGCGAGCAATCGGTTCTCGAGGCGGCGCGCTGGGGACAGCTGCCCCCAGGGGCGACGGTGACCAAGGGCGATCCGCTCTTCCCCCGGTTGGAAGAGCCCGAGGCGTAGGGGGACATCGACGCATGGCGAAGAGCGATCAGGGGCGCCCCGAGACACCTGAGGCCCTGCCGCGGCCCGTGGTGGATTCGCACTGCCACCTCGACGTGGTTGACCGGCACCTCAAGGGCAGCGAGGAGGAGCTCGGCGTCGATGCGGCGTTGCGCCGGGCTGCGGAGGTCAACGTCACCCGGGTCGTCCAGGTCGGCTGCGATGTAGCGTCGTCGCGCTGGGCGGTGGAGACCGCACGGGAGCACGACGAGGTGATCGCCGCGGTCGCCCTGCATCCCAATGATGCGGCGCGCATTGCTGAACGAGATGGGATGGATGGCCTCGACGCTGCATTCGCCGAGATCGAAGCACTCAGTGGTGACCCGGCCGTTCGAGCGATCGGCGAGACAGGGCTGGACTACTTCCGCACCGGCGAAGACGGGCGTCCCGCCCAGATCGAATCGTTTCGTCGCCATATCGATCTGGCGAAACGCACGGACCGCACGCTGGTCATCCACGATCGGGACTCCCACGACGATGTCATCTCGGTCCTGCTGGAGGAGGGTGCCCCCGACCGGGTGGTGTTCCACTGTTTCTCTGGTGACGCGGCGATGGCGCGGATCTGTGCCGAGCACGGCTGGTACTGCTCCTTCGCCGGGGTCGTCACGTTCCCGAGCGCAGGTGATCTGCGCGAGGCGTTGAGGGTCCTACCGCGTGACCGGGTGCTCGTCGAGACCGATGCGCCCTACCTCACACCGTCACCGAATCGCGGTCGGGTGAATGCGTCCTATCTCGTGCCGTGGACGGTCCGGGCTATGGCGGAGGTGCGCGGTGACGAGGTTGATCAGTTGTGCGACGCACTGTGGGACAACACCATGAACGCCTTCGGAACCTGGTGACCCGCCGGTGACCGACGGCTTGCTCGGCCCGGTCGAGGTGCGTGAACTGGCGGGAGAACTCGATCTACGCCCCACGAAGACCCTCGGCCAGAATTTCGTCATCGATCCCAATACGGTGCGGCGCATCGCCGAACGCGCGCATGTCACCGCGGATGATGTCGTGCTCGAGGTCGGCCCGGGCCTCGGTTCGCTGACCCTCGCACTGCTCGATCGAGCCGAGCGTGTCATCGCCGTGGAGATCGATGACCGCCTCGCGCAGCGTCTGCCCCGCACAGTGGCCGAGCGCCGTCCTGACCTCGCTGACCGACTCGAGGTAATCAACGCTGACGCAATGCGAATCACTGACGACATGGTGGTGACGGCACGACCAACGGCAATCGTCGCGAACCTCCCCTATAACGTGGCGGTGCCCGTCTTGTTGCATCTGCTCGCCACCCTTGATTCGGTGCGCCACGGACTGGTGATGGTGCAGTCCGAGGTCGCCGACCGGCTCGCGGCCGAGCCCGGTAGTCGGACCTATGGGGTCCCATCGGTGAAGATGCGCTGGTTCGCCGATGTCAGTCGCGCCGGATCGGTATCGGCGAGCGTCTTCTGGCCTGCACCGCGGGTGGAATCCGGGCTGGTGGCGTTCACCTGCCACCCTCGCCCGGCAACGACCTCGAGTCGGGAGCAGGTGTTTACGGTCATCGACGCTGCGTTCGCACAACGTCGTAAGACGATGCGCGCAGCCCTCGCCGGCTGGGCAGGGTCGGCGGTGCGTGCGGAGGAGTTACTACGGATGGCCGGTATCGATCCGATGGTGCGCGGGGAGCAGTTGGGAATCGATGCCTTCATTCGTCTCGCGGAGGCAGCGCAGGTCGTGTGATCAGCGTAAGGTCGAGCGCGTGAGCGTGACCGCGAGCGCCCCGGCGAAGATCAACCTGGTCCTGTCCGTTGGCCCGCTGCGCGAGGATGGGTATCACGATCTCGCCACGATGTTCCACGCTATCGATCGTCGGGACACGGTCACCGTTGAATCGGGTCCGTCCGGCTCCGGGGTGACGTTGAGTGTCGAGGGGGAGGGTGCGGATGGGGTTCCCCTCGACGACACGAATCTCGCTGCGCGCGCGGCGATCATCCTCGCGGAGCGGACCGGACGGGTGGCGGATGTCCGCATCCACATCAACAAGACGATCCCGGTGGCGGGTGGGCTCGCGGGGGGAAGCGCGGATGCGGCGGCGGCACTCGTGGCCTGCGATGCGCTGTGGGGGACGCGGATGACGCGGACTCGACTGACCGAGCTCGCCGCTGAACTCGGTTCCGATGTCCCCTTCAGCGTCCACGGGGGCACGATGATCGGGCGAGGGCGTGGAGAAGATCTCACGCCGGTGCTTACTCATGCGGAGTTGACGTG
>Ga0075480_10000250_pt1 | contig 30594 bp, 18 predicted proteins | sample DEB08_DNA_7_FD_81590 | JGI IMG/M metagenome (GOLD analysis project Ga0075480, IMG submission 81590) | Aqueous microbial communities from the Delaware River and Bay under freshwater to marine salinity gradient to study organic matter... | ecosystem: Environmental > Aquatic > Marine > Coastal ... | reverse complement strand
TTGAGAATCGCCTGCCTTGGGATAAAGCAGTTCCACTTCCCCAACCAATTTTCTTTGAGTGTGATGATATAACAGATGAAATTATCAAGATGATAGAACGAGATTTTTCTAATCACCCCGGACAAATAGATCGCCGTAATATCCCTTCCTCAATCGAACAAGCTAGAAGCCTTTGGAATTGGGCTAAGGAGAACGTAATGGTTTATTTTGGACCATATGAAGATGCGATGACCACAGAGCACCGAACTCTTTTCCACACGACGATTTCTTCACTGTTGAATCTTTCAAGACTACTTCCGACGGATATCGTAAAAGAAGCGGAAAATCTGGATATACCACTTAATTCTAAAGAAGGTTTCATCCGCCAAATCATCGGTTGGAGAGAATTTGTCAAACACGTTCACGACCTAACTAACGGATTCGTTGATGATTCCATAACAAGCAAGGCAAGACCTGGTGCTGGATGGGAAGGAGAATGGGCAAGCCCGAGAAATACCCCTAACATTCTGAAAAATTCAAACCCACTTCCTCCAACCTTTTGGGGTTCAGAATCAGGAATGCTTTGTCTTGATACAGCAATTTCTGATGTAATAGAAACAGGATATACTCACCATATCCCTCGGCTGATGGTTCTTGCAAATATTGGAAATTTGCTCGGAATAAACCCACGTGAGTTAACAGACTGGTTTTGGGCAATGTTCACAGATGCGTATGACTGGGTTGTTGAGCCTAATGTTTTGGCTATGGGAACTTATGCTGTTGGCTGTTTGATGACAACTAAGCCGTATGTAAGTGGAACCCCATACATCAAAAAGATGGGGGATTATTGCGGAGATTGTTCTCTTCATTTCAAAAAATCGTGTCCGATATCTGATATGTATTGGAATTTTCTGGATAAAAATAAGGATCTATTTGAGGGTAATATTAGATTGGCAATGCCATTGAGGACGCTAGGTAAGAAAAGCGAAGAGGCCAAACAAATGTCACAAAATGTAACAAATTATGTAATTAATACCTTAGCTGAAGGCAAAAAGTTGGAATCGAAAATTCTAGAATCGATAAAATCATCAAAATAGTTGTGAAATATGAAATACGGAATGTAACTCGGGTAGGGCGTGGAATCAGCACATTTTACACCAGTAATTCACATGGGAGATGGATTTCTATCAGATAGCCTGAAGAATTTAGGTGTACTAAATAATATTCCTCGTTGCAAAAACCTAACGGACCAGACAACAATCGGTATTTTGTCTGTTTGGAATCAAGAATCTTGGCCTTATATTATATCAAGATTGAACGGTGCTTCTGGAAATATAATTTTGATTCATGACAATGATGATATCCCGGAAATGAATTCTATTTGGACAGTAGTAAGAGTTCCAGTTCTTCTCGAACCATTCTTCTATTATGTAGATGACATTCAAAAAACAGGAGAATTGCCTATACTGAGTGAAAATTTCCCAAACGGTGTTTCAACACTTTTTGATACCTTGAATTACCTCGATGAAAAATTTCCTTTTACGAGCAATAAATTTAATCTAAGTGGCGATACAATAAGTCGCAATAATATCATTGACCAAGCAAATTTGGTTATTAAATCAAATAGCAATAAGAATATGGTCCCAAAAATTCTATTTTCAGACCTTGATTCCGATAACAGTGGGTTCATAGAAAAGGAAGAAGTATTCGATTTTACTAGGATGTTTAGTAAAGTTGATGTCGATAAAATAATTTCAAATATCGATGGAAACGATGATGGCAAAATTGCATTCAACGAATTTAAGAATTTAATATCTGATGATATCTTTTCATTCGTTTTACAATCGATTCCAACCCTTCACTCAGCCAAACTTAGTGGGACACAAGTTTTAGATATACTCCAGTCGCATGGTTTTTCAGAAAATTACATTCAGATATTCAAATCTTCATTGGAATCTATAATTTCAAAACCAAACAATATTTTCTCTAACTCCATTGGAGATTTTATGCAAAGAAACCTATCCAAAATATTAGGAATTAAATTCTTACCCGGAATCGGTATTATTCGCACAAGAGAAATAAAAATTCAAGGTAAGACGGGGAAATATATTTCTTTGTTTAAGGGTAATTCCGCAGAATTTGTTATCAGAAGGAGCGATGATGGTCTAGTATTTGATGCAAGAGCAAAGGGCAAATCTGAATACATGAATTCTTCATGGTCAAAAGGCAGAACCTCAATCAAAATTGGAATCGATCACGACATGAGAATAAATCATCTCAGTGGAAGTGGCAATTGGAAAGAACAGTCATCTTTGTATAAATTAATGGTAGAAGAAATGCCATTATCATTAGACCAAATGACGGCATTTGAATTAACAGGGTCAATCATTGAAAATGATGAAGAAGGATTTTCAAAAATGCTATGCAGATGTGTTAATTTAGATTATATGGAATTTAGGAAACTGCTAGATTTTGGATATAATGAGCTAGATTCTATTGTCGAAAAAACTGGTGCTACTACAATATGTGGAGGATGTGTGAAAAATGTCAAATCACAATTTGATAATCCAGATGCAATCCAATTCATAAAAAAGGGTAAATTCGAAATCCCAATCATAGAAGCTGATAGTTTTGATTCCAAACCTACAAGTCAACTTTCAGTTGAAGCTGAAGCATTCATTCTCCAAATGAATGCTGAAGGCGTAGGAACTGTAGGTCGCTTGGAGAATGTAAAGAAAGAAATCCTAGAAACTGGTACATGGGTTCCTACTCTAACAGAATTGGAATGGGGTGCGAGGGTTTCTTGGAGAAATGCGACACGGTGTGTTGGGCGTTACTTCTGGGAGACCTTACACATATTCGATTGTAGAGATATGAAAGAAGAGGAGGAAGTATTCCAAGCAATATTTGAGCACCTAGAATGGGCAACTAATGGAGGTGAACTCAGAGCATGTATGACAGTATTTGAACCTGCCAATGCAGAAGGAATAGGGCCGAGATTATGGAATAGTCAGTTGATTCGTTATGCATGTCACGAATTGGAAGATGGTTCTATTATTGGAGATCCATCCTCCCTTGAATTAACTAAGAGAATCAAATCTTTAGGCTGGAGTGTCCCGGAACAATCTGCATTTGATGTACTACCATTAGTAGTTGAATTCCCAGGACGTCCTCCATCGATGAAGGAAATTCCTAGTGAATTGATTTTGGAAGTGGAAATCGAACATCCTGAATTAAAGGGGTTATCTGAGTTAAATTTGCGTTGGTATGCACTTCCCGCGGTTTCAAATATGTCACTTGAAATCGGTGGCCTTGTTTACACACTTGCACCTTTCAATGGATTCTATATGTCTACAGAAATAGGTGCTAGAAATTTCACAGATACCGATAGGTATGACTTGATGGAACCTATTGCAGATTCATTAGGAATTGAAAGAATTTCCAACCGTGAACTATGGAAAGATAGAGTTCAAATTGAATTAAACAGGGCTATTTTGTACTCATTTGAAAGAGATAACGTAAGAATGATGGACCATCATACATTGTCAGAATGGTTTTTGAAATTTGAAAAAGAAGAAAAAGAAAATGATAGAGAAGTTTACGCTGAATGGGCGTGGATTGTCCCGCCGATCGGTGCATCAGCTACACCTCTGTATTTGTGTGACCATTGGGAGAATAAAATCCTCAAACCCAATTTGTTCTATCTGAATGATATTCACAAAGAGGATTCAGAAATGGGGCATGGAACTCCTGCAAAAAACCCATCTGGAAGGTGTCCCTTCAATCACGGCTCTATCGATTGAATATTAAATCTGAAAAGTGATAAATTTAGATTAGATTTGACAGGATGGGCAATAATCCAACCTCCTTCCACCTGGTCGTGTGTGAATAATCAAATCTCCACATTGATGACAAGGGCGCTCATTTCTAGTGAAAACCCAATGTCTAGACCAACTCCTTGATTCTCCTTGGTCACATAGCTTTTGATACAATTCAAGGTCGACGGTGATACCCGGGACTTCGTAGGACTGCTTTGCAAGGAATAGTGTCTGTTTGACAAGTTCACTTCTCTCGCCTTCGTTTAGGGAGGCAACTGTGCGGTCTGGATGCAGTCCTGCAGTGAATAATATTTCACTGCGCAGATAATTTCCAACCCCTGAAAAAAATCCCTGATCGAGTAATAATGTCTTGAGTTTTCTCCTTTGAAACCTTTTCAGATTTAGATGGTTAAGCATTTGTTCGTGTGTTGTTTCTGAATTAACGATGTCCGGACCTAATTTCATAAGGTAAGGGTGGCCACTAAGTTCCCAATCTTCCAAGAATAAAATATCAGTAGCCGACCATAAACGACAGGTGTGTTTTTCTGTGGAATAAGAAATCCTCAGGCTTCTATTCCACTTTCTAGGTGCAGTTTTACGCAAGTTGACCGTCCACCTACCATATAGTTGGTTGTGGCTGTAAATCACTATTTCATCAAAATAAATCAGCAAAGCTTTGCCTTGTGCTTCGACTTTGTTCACGGTTTTTCCTAACAACTTAGGTCGCCAACTTTCAAATTGTGGAAGAGTAATTTCGATGTCTTCAATTACTTTTCCTTCCAACGCTTTACGAACCTTGTCAGCCGCTCGATGAATTTCAGGGCCTTCAGGCATGATTACGATGTTTCGTCAATAGATTATGAATGTCTGTTATTCAATTAATCAAAATAATCCAATATTCATAGCGTGAATAATTGTATCTGCCAACACCCAAAGAGCAACAGGTATCATTGCCCAACCCAATGCTTCACCGAATGGTCCAGAACCAAAAGAACCGAACGCCCTTGAGAGAGGGCCTCCCCAAGAGGCAATAAATCTAATACAAAGGGTCAAAATTCCCGCTACTAATGTGTACATTATTAGGAATAAAACTCCCATTAGATAGTTCAGACCCCCAGTTAGAATTACTGCTGCTACTCCTTGCGAAAGCAATGCTGGATTAGCAAACCAGATGAACCAACCCATCCAGAATCCAATTAGCAAATCCCGTTCTACATCTTCAATTTCTCTCCAATTTCTAAATTGTTTGGAATATCTGTTGTGGAGAATGTTAGCTAGCAAAGAAATTTCATTCGGAGTACCGATTAGAGATGCTCTTATTGCGGCTGAAATAAACCACACGATTAGCGCGATATCAAACCATGTTCTTACATCATTATCAATTGGTGTGAATGCCAAAATCAAACTGGTTATATTGACAAGTAGGAAACCTAGGCCTCCGGCTATTGCTATACTGCCCCAGAGTGACCCTGGCATAAGAGCCTCCTCGGGCCTTTCTACAGGTTTTCTTGGTAGTGCCACAAGTAACATTGCTAACCCCGGCCCCCACAATAATCCGAGAATAGACCAGATTGATTGTTGACCTCCCAAGCCAATATTCTCTACCGCTTCGATTAAGTCCTCAGAACTTGCAGAGCCGGCTGAAGAGTACGTTATGTGTCCTGATTTGTCAATAATTACAATTGAATCTGCTACGCCATGAGGCATTCTCTTTGCAAACCTACTCTCACCGTCATCCATCAACACAGGCCAAGAAGAGTTTGTAATTGCTGCAATAGTCTCTAGGTCATCTAATCTGGTATTTTCTCCAGTCACAATTTGAACTGCACTTACCGAACCATCTAATCTGTCGACAGCATTTTGCATTTGATTCGATTGGTCAACTGCATTAATCGAAGCGGGGAGAGTAATACCGATGATTACTGCATCTTTTCCATCGAGTAAATCATCAAGAGAGACCGATTTATTTCCGAGTTGTTGAAGTATAAAAGACGGAGCTCTTGCGTCATCCTCGACTATTTGTTCCCCACCTAAATCCGGGATGCTTGCAGCCAGTGGTAGCATCAGAATGGCAAAAATTCCCAATGCTCCGATCATTGGTAGGGGCAGGAGGATACCCTGCCTAATCAAGAAATAGAGATATGCAATTACTGCCAAAAACCCTGAAATCGATAACCATACGAAAGAGGATGCAAATGGCTCCTCATCCTCCGGTACTTCGAATCGGATTATACCCTCATGGTCACATGGTGAATTCAGGTTCTGACTGTCGACAGTTTTCAGACAAACGATTAGAACATTGTCTCCTTCTGGTAGTGGAACCTTTCCAGTGAATACTTTCGACGGCCTTCCCCAATCATCAATTCTATCGATGTACTCGCTTGTAGCCGTAAAACCTTCAGGTCTCATATCTTCATCAAAAACTCGTTTTTCATCAGGTGCTACTGGCCCGTAAATGTTCATAGAAGTATAATCTTGGTCGAGGTCAGCAAATCCCCAAGGAAGTGATGCAATGAACTGAATATGTGCAATTTTGGCGTCATCAACAGTCACTTCAACTTCAGGGGCAAACAAGTCGCCTTCAAGTATAATTCCGCCACTAAAGACTCCAGTCCCTCCCCATTCAAGGTTGATATTGTATGGGCAGTTGGTCGAAGCTTGCATTGAATAAGAGATCACATCTCCCGGTAGAGCGGTTATATTTGCCATTTCAATTTGAGTAGACATATTGTGTGCATCAGCAGATGATTCGTATACAAATTCCTGCGCTTGGCCGAAGTATGTGTAATTTCCAATCTGTACTGTCACATCTATGTTTACGGGGTTCTGAGTTCGACATTGGGCCAAAGGTAAACCAGTTCCTGCTTGTACCCATGCAGAAACATAGGTTGAGATGTTGAATGTTCCACTGAAGCCCATTTCAAGGGGAGGTAATGAAATTGGGCCAATAGATGCAGGTTGTAGTGAGCGAATAATCACATTTCCCATAGATGCTGCTTGGTAATCTCTTGTCAAATTCACGTCATTTTCTGTACCTGAAAGGTATATGCGATTGTTTTTATTCAATTCCCACTCAACGAACCCCGGTTCATAAATTTCATCAGCGGCATCGGCTGGGAAAATCAGACTATGAGAGGTAGGCAAGGTCAATAGGATTAGAGAAATTATCACTATCCATTTTCCCTGCATGTATTCACCGAAGCATTTCAAGTTGATGAAACCACATCATAGATGTGGGCGTCCCAAATAAAGCCACATTATCAAAATTCCAGAGGTTATCGCAGCGGCGTTAACAGTACCCTTCGTCATGAGCCCACGATTCTCAAGTAAAGCTCCTAACAAACTATCCACTTGGCATCCAAGCCAGCCAAGCAATGCCACCATTCCGGCTAATTTGAGATCTGGTTCTGCTACAAAGGTCAGGATTGCGATTACAATTGCACCCGCTGCCGCTGCAAGTTGACCGTTAGGAGAAAATCCACCGTTAACACCGGCTTCACATCTTTTGAACGTTGTAATCATGCGAACTCTATCATCTAGACATCCAATTTCTGACGCAAATGTGTCAGATGCCGCAACGGCTACTGCCGCAGAAAATATCCAAATTCCATTTTCATGGTCATCTAAGATAAATGATAAAATCGCAATTAAACCAGGCAGTCCTCCATTTGCTACGACATTACCCCAACTCCTATGTCCATCAACTGATTCACACAGGCCTTTACTCGCTTTTTCATCAAATCGCCACTTTGTCGCTTTATGAGCCGTTGCTAAGAATCCTAAGAGAATGATTAACCAAGTCCAGTGTCCCAAACCTCCAACTATCAAACCCAAGGTAGCGGCTGCATAAATCCCAAGCCTGTCTAAAACCTTGAATTTTTCAGATATAATGGTTAGAAATAAGACAATTCCAAAGGTTACAACGAGGTTTCCTTCGGTCAATCCAGGTTGCATTATATCAACCATAATCTCACCTTCACTTACGTGACTAACCTTTTCTGATGTAATTTGACATATATGATTTGAGTAGGAAACTAGGGAAATATACCAATTCTACGATGGTAGATGCTTTACCGATGATAAAATCTCTTTTCCAATGTACCATAATCCACCGATTAGCACTAAAATCCACAAAAGAGTCGCTATCAATCCGAATATGGGGTCAAAGTCTCTGAAAATGTATGAAACAAACCAACTGCTTCCATTCCAGAAAGAGTGGCCAATAATTGCAATCGATATACCTACAATCGGATTTTTTGGCAATGGCCACGTTCTTGCTATTGGCTTATCTAGCCAGTTGCTAATCGTGTGGCTCATGAATGAAGATTTCTCTTTTTCGCTGATTACCATGCCAGTATTAGGGTCATACACCATCCAATTGCTTGCTTCATTTGGATTGCCATCAAGATTTGTCCCTCTCACCCTGCAGAGATACCATCCAATCGAAACACCTGATATCCCTGTCCAGAATGCATGGCCTGGAATTGAACCAATTCCTCTAACGATTGCAGTAAACGAGAAAGAAATAGCTGAGTATTCTAATGCACCAAAAGACACCAAGATGTATTGAAGATTTTCAAGTAATGCGAATCCGAGTCCAACTGAAAAGCCAATTTGGAATCCTCTTTTTGGCGAATCGATTAATTTGTAGAGGCTCAAAACGAAGGCGGCCTTACATAATTCTTCACCTACTGGTGCGCTTACAGCTAGAATTAGGAATTCTCCGAGAGACCCTGGGTCTATTGATTCAATTCCGATAAAAATCAGTAGTAGTGGAAATAGTAAGGAATTGATTACAATTGCAGGTAGCGTGGATAACATTCCTGCAATCAACATGCTTTCACCATCCCTTCGCTTCGTGATGAGTTGGAAATGTCTATTCGAGAAAGACCACCATGCGTGAACGGGCAATGAAAATCCAAGTAACCATGCAGGTATTCCTACAAAGAATGCGAGCAGGACCCACAATGGGTCTGAAAAAATCATCATCGGTAGCAAGCCACAAAATGAGATGGTGATAGTTATTGCAAATATCAACCAAATCGAAGAACTTCGTGGCATTTCTAACGGAGGAGAATCAATTATCAAATGATGTGAAAACCTTGTTGGAACCGGAGTTTTCAGAACTCTAGCATTAGGAAGCTGATGTGATGTATTCCCCGATGGGTCTGGAACTGCAAGTATGATATGGGTTAACTTCGGTCTTCTGATATATCCAAAAACCGCCAGTAGAGGTACTAGGCAAAACATTGAGAAAATTGAAGTAAATGCGTCTCCTATGAAAAATCCGAAGACAACCCCAAAAAATGCTTGAGCTATGATGTACAATAGAATTACAACACCAAGCATTTTCCAAATTATGCTCCAGGGAGATGATTTGCTAGCTATTACCAAGCCGGGTGGAGGAGGTGAAAGAGGAGCCACCACTGCCTGCATTGTTTTGAACAAATAGTACTCGTTTCTCAATGTTATGTATGGGATCAAGGTCCCCGCTCAGTTCGCCCATCAATCGTCACTGAAACAGCAGTCCGCTCAATCGCGCTCATCATCGCAGGGGTTTTCCCTCAAGAGTTCAAGCAATGAACCATTCGGTATCATTTAGCTTGTAACTTTTTCAATATTCTAAGCGTAGTGCTTTCACCTTTACTCAAATTTGGTATTGCCTTCATTTCATTGAAACTATTCCAGTCTTCAAGAAGTTCATCGTTTAGATATGATTCTATAATATACGGGTGAATGTATGATGAGCGACAGACCGCTCTAGTATTCCCAAGGTCTGATGCAACCGTATCTATTATTGCTAAGAGTACCTTGTTTTTTGCAGTTTCAGTTGTGGCTGGAAACCAGTCACCCTCCGACCAAATTTTTTCTATAGAATCAACCGCAGGATTCGAGGATATCCATATTTTCATGTCTTCTTCAGTTTGTTCTCTTGACAAGAATGCCAGTCTCTCAGCACAACGAGATGATGCAGCCCAAGTTCTGAAATTTTTTGCAGTAAAACCCATTCCGCTAGATTCCCGGATGTACTGATTAATATGCTCCGCCTTCAGATCAACTTCATTTCCAGCCTCTGAGATATACATAAACAAATCATCATCTCTCATTCCAAGTTTCTTAGTCTTCAGAATAAGGTCCACAAGATGGTCATCCTCAATTTTTATCTCCCAATCCTTTCCCGATTTCCCTGTAAATTGGAAGATTGCGTCGTGACGACCTTCAGCTTTTTCCCCACGGACTGTCTTCAAGTGCATTGATTTTAGTGTCGTAAGCCCATATGACTCATTTGACTTGGCATATTCATCTGAGCCTACTCTGATGTTGTAGAGGTCGATCAGTTTAACAACCAGTGCGGAAACGGTATTTAGCGTCATTTCACTATTTTGTAAATCTCTAGAAACCTGTCTACGAAGACGGGGTAATTGCGATGCAAAATAAACAACATCGTCATATTTCATTTCCGCAGTTATTTTTGTCCACTCATCGTGATAGCGATATTGAATTCTACCTTTAGAATCCCTACCAGTTGCTTGGATATGTCCTCTTGCGTTAGGGCAAATCCAAACATCTTCCCATGCAGGTGGAATACCTAATGCGTTCCATCTGTCTGTAATTTCTGTTTCCTCGATTAATTCTCCTGTAGGGTCGAGATACTCCCATACAGCCTTGCCTTCTATTTCCCCGGCTTTGCGCCTTGTTACACCTTTAAGGGAGGGGTCACTCCTGACTAAGGTAGCCCTCTCCAATGCTTCATCCGCATCTACAGGCATAATGCAATACACACTGGCCACGGTAAATGAATGTGTGTCCTATTTTTCTGGAAATTTTTGATAGTAGAAAATTAATCTTGCAAGAAACTGTATTTCCAATCGTGCGGTGGCGCAAAAGTTTCCTTGATTGACCTTGGACTTACCCATCTCAATAGGTTTAGTGGACTTCCAGCCTTATCATTAGTTCCGCTTCCTCTCGCTCCACCAAATGGCTGTTGGCCAACGACAGCACCAGTGGGCTTGTCGTTTATGTAGAAATTTCCTGCGCTATAGCGCAATCTGGAGAGTGCTTTCTCGATATTTCTCCTATCTGTCGCAAATATGGAGCCAGTTAATGCGTATTCAGAAGTTGTGTTACAAATATCTAGTATCCTGTCAAATTCATCATCTGGATAAATGTGAATCGATAATACTGGGCCGAAAATTTCTTCCGCCATGCTTTCGTATCTTGAGTCCTGACAAACGATAGTAGTAGGTTCAACGAAATAACCAACACTATCATCATAATTTCCGCCTGTTACAATTTCACAACCAGGATCTTCCTTTGCCCTGTTAATGTATCCAGTGATGTTGTCAAATGACTTCCTGTCGATAACCGCTGACATGAAGTTTGAGAAATCTCGTGGGTCACCCATCTTTATTTTACCGACTTCTGAGCAATACTCGTCCTTGATTGAATTCCAAACGCTTTGTGGGATATATGCTCTGCTTGCAGCGCTACATTTCTGGCCCTGGAATTCAAATGCCCCCCTTAGTAATGCAACAATTAATCCCTTTTGGTCACAGTCTGGGTGCGCTACGATGAAATCTTTTCCGCCGGTTTCTCCAACAATTCTTGGATATGAAACCATGTTTTCGAGGTTGTTTGCAATGTCTTTCCACATTTTCCTGAAAACGGAAGTTGAACCTGTAAAGTGAACCCCTGCTAAGTCCTTATGAGACATACAAATATCTCCAACCAAACTTGCTTTTCCTGGAATGAAATTAATTACACCAGGAGGTAATCCTGCGTCCATCATCAATTTCATCAGCTTGTAATTAGAAACGTATGAATTCCGTGATGGCTTCCAAACCCCTGTATTTCCCATTATGGCGGCGCTGGATGGCAAGTTAGCTGCAATACTACTGAAATTAAACGGAGTTACGCTGAATACGAATCCTTCTAAAGGCCTTACTTCACTTGAATTCCACATACTTGATGGGGAAACAGGAGGTTGTAAATCTTCGTAGATTTGTCTACAATAATCGGTATTGAATCTCCAAAAATCAATCAACTCACAAGCAGAATCAATCTCTGCTTGGTGACAAGTTTTTGATTGATTAAGCATTGTTGACGCATTAATTTCAGCTCTTCTAGGTCCTGCAAGGAGTTCACTCGCTTTCAAGAAAATGGCACATCTTGCTTCCCAAGCCATATTTGACCACATTTCATGGGCTTCCATTGAAGCGTTGATTGCGGCTCTTACTTCCTTTTCTCCAGCCATGTGCACTTTTGCTATAACGTGACTGTGGTCGTGTGGCATTACTTGCTCAACGATGTCTCCAGTGAATATTTCCTCACCGTTAATGATGCATGGAATTTCAATGATTTCGCTTTCTTGTTTTGTTAGTTCAGCCTTCAATTCAGCCCTCTCAACACTTCCAGGGGCGTAGGATAGAATTGGTTCATTTACAGGCGTTGGTGGCTTGACAATATTGTTCACCATGAACCATGCGAAGGGTTCCGGCTCAAAATAATGACCGTTAGTAAAGGTTGGAAAACTTTTGCCTTACCTTACTCAGTTTTGGCGCAACAACCATCTGACAATATCCATTTCCTGGATTGAGAGCAAAGTAGTCATGATGATACTTTTCAGCCTCGTGGTAATTGGATAATGGTGAGATTTCTGTAACTATATCATCATCAAAGTATTGCTGAAAATAGCTTATTTTTTGCTCCGCAATTTGCTTCTGCTCGTCATTGATGTAGAAAATCACAGATCTGTATTGTGTTCCGATATCGTTTCCTTGTCTGTTTAATTGAGTTGGGTCATGAACGGTGAAAAAAACGTCAAGAATTGTTTCAAAGTTGATTATTGCCTCATCAAATATGACTTCAACGACCTCAGCGTGTCCCGTAACCCCGCTACAAACTGTGTTGTAGTTCGGATTAGGGTCATGACCTCCTGCGTAACCCGGTAAAGATGATTCAATCCCCTGAATGTGCTTATATGCGCCTTCAACACACCAAAAGCAACCTCCCCCCAAAATAGCCCTCTGCATAGCAAGAGGTTGATGTTTTACTTTATTGAATCATGTCTTCGACTTTGATTGTTTAATCACTTGATAGGTGTATTCTTCTTAAAACATAGGGTATGGTTAATAGTAAAGGGTTCTGGCGTTGGAAATGAGGTCTATAGTTGGGTGTTAACTTCTCCGATTTGGGAATTAGCCCCCAGATGTGCAAAGAATTGCGAAGGGCTGGTTTTGAGGAACCTTTTGAGGTGCAAAGGGAGACCATACCTGATATGATTCTCAAGCATGATATTTGTTGTAGGGCACCAACTGGAAGCGGAAAGACATTGGCTTTTGGTATACCTATGATAGAACATCTCACAAGGGCCAAGCCGAATCGGCCAAAATCTCTGATTCTAACCCCTACAAGGGAATTGGCAGAACAAATATTTCAGGTGCTAGACCCGCTCGCTTGGTCACAAAATCTCCGCATGATGTCGATTTATGGTGGTGTTTCATACAATAAGCAAATCAGAAAATTGGACAAAGGAGTTGACTCAGTTGTTGCTTGCCCGGGCCGTCTTCTTGACCATATCGAACAGGGTAACATCGATTTGAGCGAAGTTGAGTTTGTAATTTTAGACGAAGCAGACAGAATGTCTGATATGGGTTTTACGGACGCTGTTTGCGAGATACTTGAACAGTGTAACCCCAACAGACAAACTGCGTTATTCAGCGCTACGCTTGACGAGTTTGATATATCTCACATTAGAGATAATTATCAAAACGACCCAGTCATTATTAGCGTAGGAAAGGAAGATGTTTCACTTACTGAAATGGACCATCATTTCTGGTTGATTCCAAATTCTATGAAGAGTAAAATAACTGCAGAAGCGGTCAGAAAATCAGGAAGAGCATTCATTTTTTGCAGAACAAGAGCAGGAGTGGAAAGAGTCGCAGAAGAATTACAAGTCGAAGGCCTAAGAGTATCAATCATTCACGGTGGCCTCGCTCAACGTCAAAGAGCAAGAGCAGTTGAAGAATTTTCCGAAGAACGCTGTCATGCAATAGTAGCTACAGATGTCGCTGCAAGAGGGCTGGATGTTGAGGGAGTGTACTGTGTTGTTCATTTTGACCCTCCTGAAAATGGTAATGCGTACAAACATCGTTCAGGTAGAACAGCAAGGGCAGGTAGTTCTGGAAACGTTATTTCTCTGGTTCAAAATCCCCAGAAAAAACAGTGGTCAACTATACAAAAACACGTTGGATTGAATATCAAATTCAAACCTCCTGAATTTAATGATCTCACATTACACGAAGATATCTCTTATATTTCGCCTCCGAGGTCTATGAACAGAAGAAGAAAAGACAGGTCAGGAAGAAATTCAAGTTCGAAAACCGATTCGGATAGAAGGCATTTCGGGAAACGTAATTGGAAAAAGAATGATTCAGGCAGGGGTGGTAATCAAAATAACAATCATTCTAAACCACGAAAACAAAAATTCGACAGGAATAAGAGGCCACCAAAAGGGCCAGGAAGAAGTAGAGGCAGAGGCGGAGATAACAAGCGAAAGAGCAGAAATAATCATTGATTATTCTTCCAATTTATTCCAGTCGTCATCGTCTGAACCTCGGTAATAATTTTCACCGTTATGCTTAATCCATTGGTATCCGAATTCATCGATTTGGTCAGGTTTTGAATCAACAGAAGGCTTTGCGAACTCTGATGGAGTCTCTTTTTGGAATTCTTCTACCAATGGTGTCTGGTCAACAGACGTCATCGGTGTGATTCCCTGTGAAACCAACATATTCTCTGCATTTTCAAATTCGTCGTCTAATTCAGAACGAATTCTTTCCAATCTTATTCCTTGATGGGGTCCAAGCAACCTCAGCATCAAACTAAACTCCCACCTCAGAGCGATTTCTTCTAATTCTTGCCGTGATTCTGCTTTGCTTAATTCAGCTTCAAATCGAGCACATCGCTTGTTTCTGGTCACAAAACCAAATGCAAGCCAAGTAAATATTGGCACACCACCAAAGATACCGATCAAATCCCAAGCGCCAAGGCCAATCTGAGTTCCAGGGATAACAATCTCGAAACTATCGATAGGTGTATCATTAGGGTCAAGCGGGTCAGTTCCAGCTCGAATTTCATCCGCATCTGTCCACTCATCGTTATCATCATCAGCATCAGCATTGTCTCCAATGCCATCTCCATCAGTGTCTAGGCACTCTAGGGGATTGTCCATGAATGCATCAACTTCATCCATGCATCCATCAGCATCCAAATCACCAGGGGAAGCAAACCTAGGCAAAATATCGATTGTATCGTTGTAGCCATCATTGTCTAAGTCGTTTAGATACGGATCAGCATCCGTACCTGATTGGTTATCTCCAAGGCCATCACCATCCTCATCAATCCACTGTGTTGGATTTAATGGGAATTGATCATAGAGTCTGCCGGACGGGTTGTCTCCATATCCATCTCCGTCGGCGTCAGACCATTGGGTTGCATCTGTTGGGAATGCATCAGGGTTTGTTCCATTTTGATTGTCCCCGTAGCCGTCACCGTCAATATCTCCCCATTGTGTTGGGTCATTAGGGAATTTATCAGCACCTATCCCCATTTTATTGTCACCCATGCCGTCACCATCGGCATCCTCCCATTGTGTTGGGTCAAATGGGAATGCATCACTTGAATCATCATATCCATCTCTATCAGAATCGAAATGTTTCGTGGGGTCGTCAGGAAATACATCGCCAAGGTTTCCATTTGCATTGTCTCCATACCCATCGCCATCTCTGTCTGATTGTTGGGTAGGGTCAAATGGAAATGCATCAGCGTGGTCGGGAATATCGTCTCCGTCGGTATCTAGGTATTCATCAGGGTCGTTAGGGAAGTCATCACCTTCGTCACTGTACCCGTCTCCATCGCTATCGATACAACCCCTGCGGTCGATTGTTGAGGTGCCTGGAACTGTTGGGCAAGCATCACCGCCGTTTCCGTAGGTAAAATCACCATATCCGTCTCCATCAGTGTCTTTGTTTTGTGTAGCATCCATCGGGAAAATATCGATATTATTTCCATATCCATCATTGTCTGAATCTTCCCACTCAGATGGGTCATTTGGAAATGCATCGAGAATGTCGGGCCTACCGTCTCCGTCCTTGTCTGGACAACCTCTTTCATACTCAAAGGTAGAATTTCCTGGAGTTCTAGGACAGAAATCCTCGAAATCTTCGTAGCCATCTGCGTCATCATCGTAATCCTCAAGAGCATCAAAACAACCATCTCCATCGAGGTCAGTCAAATTTGTTGATGTCCATCCAGTCATACCTTTGGAGCATGAATCTACATCATCGAATAGTCCATCATTGTCGTCATCATTGTCTTCATCTGAATCTCTGCAACCATCAGAATCATGGTCCAGTGCAGTAACTGATTCGAACCCCAATGGAGAAAACTTGCATTGGTCTAAGATATCAATGATGAAGTCTCCATCATCATCATCATCAATTGCATCAGGTTGTAAGTCGCCGTCATAATCTCTGGTCAATTTTGTTATGAACCAGTCTTTACCTCCGCTGTTTTGTGCGTAATGCGAGCCAAATGTCGATGTTGGACCCCCTACAATACCCGCTAAATATGCACCATCATTAGGGTGAATTGCAAATCCTGATGAGTCATCATTTCCTGTTGTACCTCCACCAATCGCAAAAATAGAAGTTCCATTTGAAGCAAATTTAGCAACGAATGCATCTCTTGCGCCTGACATTGTGTTAAGAGATATACTTCCTATGTTGAATGTGGAAGAATAAGTTCCAGCAAACCAAATGTCGTTGGATGAATCCGATGCAACGGCGTAAACATTTGTTCTACAATTACACACAACACCTTGAATCCAAATCCAATTTCCATTGCTATCGGCTTTAGCGACAAATCCATTTTCAGAACCACCAGAATCTACGTAAGTGGTACTTGCGATAATTTCACTATATCCAGAGCCTGAAATTATTACATTGTCACTGTTATCCAATGTAACATCGTAGCCTTTGTTTGTTCCACTCGCATAGTCCCAAGTTTTTGCCCAATCCCAATTGCCGGAGCTGTCGATTTGTGCAATCAATGTTGTGTATTTATTATGCAGTTCGGATTTGTTCACATAAATGTTGATATTATCAAAATCATATGATGTACAGTAACTTGGATTTTCATAGTTGTACATGAAACCTGTAACAATTATATCATCTAGAGAATTAATTGCTATATCGGTAAATTTCATATTATTATTGCTATTTGTTGTTGAATAACAAGCAGAACCATCGTCACCGGCTTCAACGTAATTTGTCCAATCTGTCGAGCCGGTTTGAGAAATTTTTGAAATGAATGGTTTGTATTGTCCAAACCCGTCGGAAACAAAATCGGCAGTAGTCATGTATCCCGATATGAATATTTGATCTAGTGAATTTAATGCAACACTTGTAACTTCAATTCCATCATTACCCACTACTGAGACCCATTGCCAAACCCCGGTAGAGTCAATTTTTCCAACAAATCCGTTTGCTACAGGGTTGTTAGGGGGCTTGTAAGTTATCGAAGATTCGAATTCGAATGTTTTGCTTTGACCGTTTCCTGCTCCCATAACAAATCCAGTCACAAAGATATTTCCGTTACTGTCGATATCTATCGAGGTTAAATTGCTACTAGATGCCATGTTCCCTGAATTAGAAACTGTCACATCAGAAATCCACAGGCATTGACCTGTTGACTGAAGTTTCATAACAAAAAATACCATGCTTTTTGTGAATTCACATGACCCATATGTTGAGTTTACACTTAATGGTTCAGTCTTACCTATTGCGAACAAATCACCGTAGGAATCTACAACGATGTCTGTAATTTCATAATCCTGGCCAGCTCCGTGTTGCGCCAACCACTCATATGCAAGGGTCGTTTGTGTGGAGGACACTTGTGTATTTGTTTGCCAAGGATAAATCAGGTGACTGGTTTCGTTAAATACGGTTGCAGCAGCTGCTTGTTGCAATTCAAGAACGAGAGCATTTGAGAGGCTGGTTGAATGCGGAATCCCTACGGGGTTTTCTCCAGTCAAGGTCGCATAGATTACAAGTGCTGCAAGGTATGAACCCGAAACCGATGGATGACTTCCATCACCTGTATAGAGGTCATAAAACGTGTTTCCAGAGTTGGAAGGCGTTCCACCTTCGGCTACTATCTTGTCATGTATGTGCTCGAAAGCAAGTCCAACCGGAGCAACCCATGCATTCCCTCCATTGGAAGAAATATTATCTCTGTAATCTAAGTAACCACGTGCTAACTCATTTTGCATTGTAGAGAAATCGGGGAACCTCAAGGAGTTAGTGCTGTCTCCATCTCTTCTACCCCATGTCATCATTAGTACAGTTTCTGCTCCATTATCTTCGATAACCTCTGCAAGTTTGACGGCTCCATCCTTGCTCGCAATCCATTCAGATTGGCTTCTTGGGAAACCAGGAATTTGACTCTGGTCTTGAAGAACGACCCAATCCCAATTTCCATTGCTTAGTGTAGTATTCCACTGGTGGCCTGCAGATTGAACATTGTTCCAGTGTTGTGAGAGCCGCATTCCACCGCTTGTTAATGAAGAAACATTAGAGTTGGTAGAAGCCGCACTCATTACACCATCTACCAAAGCATCGAGCGAATTTGAAGCAACGTAACTATTCCCCATTAGGAGTATATCTGGTGTTTCTGTACCGCTCAGTTTATCCAACGAATCAGATTCAAGATATGTCAAATCTACTGTTTGATATGGCATCAGGCACATCAAGACGATGGCCGCAAAAGTAGCCCAAACTTTAGCAGACACAATACCTCTATGTGGGATTATGACATAACGCTTACTTATTCTTATCACTACTCACACATGTTCAAAAAATATTGACTTGTAGGGTCTAACATGTCCGAACGAGACTATGTTGCGAGAAGAGTTACCGTTGTTGGTGCTCTTGTCAATATTATTCTCGCAGGAATCAAGGCGGTTATTGGTGTAGTTACGAGCAGTGCTTCATTGATTGCGGATGCAGTTCATTCATTTGCAGATTTGATCTCAGATTTTGTTGTCTACGTAGCAATACTTCTTGGTTCTAGAGAAGCCGATGAGAATCATCAGTACGGTCACAGAAGGTACGAAACTATAGCGACAATGATTGTTGGTTTACTAATAATTTTGACAGGACTTGGACTAGGTTGGGAAATAGTTCAAAGGATTCAAGAAAGTGATACTTGGGCAAACCCCGGAAGAACTGCGCTAATCGTTGCAGGTATCTCAATAGTAACTAAGGAAATTCTTTTTCAGTACACTAACAAGGCAGGCATAAAACACAATCATCAGTTAATCCAAGCAAATGCTGTGCATCACAGAACTGATGCTTTATCGTCGCTTGTTGTGTTTGCAGGACTCTTGGTTTCCGAATTAGGATACAGCGTTGGTGACCTCGCTGCTGCGTTGATAGTATCATTCATGCTAACCAGAATTGGTATGAAGATTGTTTATGAATCATTACTTGAAATTAGTGAAGCTGGAGTAGATTCTGAAACATACAATCTAATTGAAAAGACAATTCGTGAAACGGATGGAGTAGTAGATATGCACCTGCTTCGCACAAAGACAATTGGTGGAGAAATTTTCGCTGAAACCCACGCCCAAGTAAATCCTTACCTGTCGGTCACACAAGGTCACGAAATTGCTCATAGAATAATCAAGAGGGTTGGAAATGTCGTCCCGGGCTTAAAGGAGTTGACCGTTCACATAGACCCTGAAGATGATGAACACGTAAATCCTGAACTACCTGATTGTTCAGATGTGGAAGCGAAAATCAAACAGATATGGTCATCTAATCATAATCCCGCTGATTTAGAGTTCATCACTTTGCATGTATTATATGATGGAATAGAAGTCGATATTAGGATAAATTCTGATGTACCCCAGACCAATCTTGAAGAAATTAGATCGCAAATCATTTCTATCGAGAATATCAACAAAGTCCAATTTCTCTCATTGAGATGAAATACGGGCAACATCTGAAAAATGGAACCCTGCAGGGTGTATTATGTTGCCTTCGTCTGAGTATGTTTTCAGAAGAAGCGGACGTGTATGTAAAAACCGTTCTCTATTGGCTGCAATGACAAATAAACAATCTTTTGATGATGGTAATTTATCCGACGATGAAATTACTTGGTTAAGCCGACGTGCAAAAGATGGTTTTGGAATAATAACGACCGCAGCCTCTCATGTTTCTGAAAATGGACAAGGTTGGTTTGGTGAGATGGGCGTTTGGAATGACTCACATATCCCCGGATTACGTGATTTAGCAAACAAATTAAGAGAAAATGGCGCAATTAGCTTAGTCCAAATTTTCCATGGTGGTATGAAAACCCCTCCTGAGTTAATTGGCGATGTACCCGTATGTCCAAGTGAGATGAGAAATGACCAAGGTAAAATAACTGCTAGAGAATTGAATATTTTAGAGATTAAACAATTGGTAGCAGATTTTGCAAAAGCTGCAAAGAGATGCGAATTAGCAGGCTTTGATGGTGTTGAAATTCACGGTGCACATTCCTACTTAATTTCTCAATTTCTTGGAAAAAAAACAAATCAAAGAAAGGATGAGTATGGTGGTTCAATAGAAAATAGGTTCAGGTTTTTACGTGAAATAATAGAATCTGTAAGAACAGTTGTCCGTGATGATTTTTTAATTTCAGTTAGAATTTCTCCAATCATTAATGCAATCGGCATCGAAATGGATGATAGCATACAGGTTACAAAGATGATATGCGCCATGGGAATTGACATATTCCACCTTTCATGTTGGGATGTTTTCGAAGATATTGGAGAAGGAGAAAACCTGACAAAATTATTCAAAAAGCATGTACCCGGAAACATCGCATATGCATCGACTGGCTCTGTTTGGAGTAGTGCAGACGCTAGGTGGTTGATGTCACAAGGTGCTGATTTTGTTGGTGTTGCACGTGTCGCTATTGCTCATCCAGACTGGGCAAAGAACCTACATGATCAATCATATGACCCAAAACGTCCTCCATTCTCAGAACGTGAATTAAAGGATGCAGACCTAAGTCCAATATTCATAGATTATATGAGAAATTGGAAAGGCTTTGTAAGTGATTAAGCGTTAAACCGTTATTCAAATACTGATCCCGTTTTTCCCTACCTATGAGCGCACTGAGTTGGTTTTTTGCTCCTAGAAAAGACCACAAAGGGATGTCAACGCCCAGTTACGCTGCAAGATGGTGGCTAATTTTCTCACTTCTCTCAATAGGATATTGGGCCTATACTGCTACACAAGGAAATTTGTACATGTGGTTTGCTTTGACGATGATTGCCGTTACACCAGTTCTTTCAATTGGCTGGTATCTAATAAGCATCATTTCCTCCAAATTCCAAGCAGAATTCATCATACCTAAAGCCGAAATTGCATACAATGCGAGACTTGAAAGAAAAAGACTGCAATCGCTTTCCAAAGAATAAGTGGACGTTGGGGGATTTGAACCCCCGGCCTCTTGAGTGCCACTCAAGCGATCTTCCAACTGATCTAAACGCCCATTTGCTACTTGTAACGAACCGCCGACCTACAATTCCATCATAAGGCTTCTCAATTAGTCTCCCTTGGGTTGTACATGGACGTGGAAACAGTACTAGCGGAACTGCTTCCACAAATTCCTCAAAACGTCTTTTCAAATTGGCTTGAACACAGGATTTCACTAATCTGGCTTGATGAGGGCGATGACCGTTTGGGTATGACCCGATTTGAAGAAGGTCAGGCTGAATTAGTTCGAAGGAGAAGACTCAAGATAGACCCGGGGGATATCACGATTGGCTTACATCCAAGATTGGTTGAAGAGCCAGATCTTTTGCGACACACACTTGCACACGAATTAGTCCATGCATCTGGTGTACTGACTCATTCAGACGAACTTCATTCAGCAGTTGATTCAATAGCACCAGGCAAGAAAATCTCAGAATCTAAAATACTTCAAGAAAAACGAGACGAATATTTAGAAAAATCAAACATTAAGTCGTGGACATGCAAAAACTGTGGATATGAGTGGAAACGCTCGACTGTAAAGAAGCCAATGCGATGTCATAAATGTGCTAGACCACTGTAAGACTCATAGAGGTGATTCTCTCCAGCAGGATTGCCCGTATAATGTAGTCTGGATATCATCTCGGCCTTCTAAGCCGATAACCGGGGTTCGAATCCCCGTACGGGCGCTCTCAATCCAGTGATTTTTCAAAAGAGTACTTCAGCCTGAGTGAATTTACAACTACTGTGAAGGAAGAAAGTGACATAGCGGCGGCGGCTGCCCATGCTGGGAGCAAGAATCCATTGAATGGGTATAGGGCACCCATTGCTACAGGAATTGCAATAACGTTGTAAGAGAATGCCCAAAATAGGTTTTGTCGTATGTTTATCCTGGTCCTTTTTGCCAAGTCGATCGCATTCACACACGTCATTAATCCATCTTTGGTGAGGATAATATCGCTTGATATGTCTGCTAGTCCAGTCGATAATGCTACTGCGATACCGAGGTCTGCAGAGGCCAGTGCGGCCGCATCGTTTATTCCGTCTCCGACCATTGCGACATTATTCAATGATTGAACTAGTTCTAACTTATCCGTTGGCGATTGGTTTGACCTAGCATCAGAAATATTCAGAGTATTTGCAACCTTAGTTACCTCGGAATCTGAATCACCGCTTGAAAGAATAAGGTTGGGAAGTAATTTGATTGCTTTTGAAGCGTCTTCTCTTATTTGGTCTTCGATTGTTATAGTTCCGATTAGTTGATTCTGCCTTTTGACCTCAATTCCAGAATCACCTTTTCCTACAGAATGCATTATCCCCCCGATTTTACCTTTGACTCCCCAGCCCGGAATAGTCTCAACATCTGTCGCCTCGGGGTATTCATGACACTCCCTCAAAATTGCAACAGCAATTGGGTGTGATGTATGTGCTTCTAATGATGCTGCAATTCTAAGGGCGTCAGTCGAATCATATTTAACCTTGAAAATACCCTTAGTTATTGTACCAGTTTTGTCTATTACTATGTTTTCAATGTTTGATGCAGCTTCAATAGCCTTGTGGCCTTTCATCAATATACCGTGCTTAGCTCCAGTCGAACTGGCAACAAAGAGCGAGATGGGTGTCGCTAGCCCCATTGCACATGGGCATGCGATAACTAAAACAGAGACAGCAACTTTCATCGATATTCCTTCGTCGAACCAAATTACTGCGCTAATCAAAGATAGTAATATCACAATAGGTACAAAAATCGATGCGATTTTGTCAACTGTTCTTTCTATAGATGCTTTATCGGATTGAGCTTTTTCTACTAATCTTACGACTTCGTCTACTCTACTTGAACCTGAATTGGTCGTCGCTTTGATTGTGATTGATGATTCTATACAAATTGAACCAGCCCATACATTATCTCCCACACTAACCTCTACAGGTAGAGATTCACCAGTGATGGCCGCCTGGTCAATTTGTGTTCTCCCCTTGACAACCTTTCCATCTACCGGAATAATCGAACCAGCAGCAACCAAAATTTCATCGCCAATCAAATGGTTTCCAGTCATGCGTTGAGATGCTAAATCTGCGAAGGAATTTGTCGCCTTCAATCTTGCACTCAATTCTATTGCATCGCCAAAGTTTACGAATGCTATCACTATGTAGGTCGCTTCCCACATAGCGTCATTAGTGTTCGTAATTGACCAAATTAGAGATGCCAAAAACGCCAAGAAGACAAGCGTATACATGTTTGCTCCAGATTTAAGAGATCTGAGTCCTTTTAGCAATACTTTATGCCCACCAAGAGACAAAGTAATTGCTAACCCGACAAGGTGGAGTTTTTCATTTCCTCCAGTCATTACATAGATCATTATCGCCAATGAAATGATTAAAGCAGGTATGGAGGACTTCAGAGCATAATTAACCTCGTCCTGCATTTTGTTTATTTTTTCAACAAAATCTACTGGCTTTGAAGCAACATATCCAGATTTTGCTACTGAATTGATAACTTCGTCAATCGAAACATCACCGTTGAAATCGGCAGTTCCAAGAGGTAGGTTGACTGTGGCAGAAACAACTCCATCGACAGATAGAATAGCTTTTTCAACATGACTAACGCAAACAGCGCAAGTCATTCCGTCGACGTCTATTGTCGTCACATTATCCCCAAAAGGTGCTTACTTTTCAATCCAAAGGATGATTTTCAAATTCACATTTGAGAGTAAAAATCGCTTTGTTTCAAAATTCCAACCCATGCGATGGCCTCATATACGAAATGTAAGTCGGCGACTTGATAACCATGAAGCGAGGTTCCAGAGCGTGGAAGAAATCTGGCAATCAACGATGGAAGTGGCGCAAGAAAAAGCTACGACGTCGAAAGCGTGCTCGCCGACAGGCAAAGCAGTGATTTGTGGTTACAGGGGAGTATAGTATAACCTGGTAGTATAGCTGGCTCCAGTTGCACGGGAATGACGAGAGGTGAAGGTCTGAAATTGTGATGAGCAACTGGAAGACCGACCCGACGCATCCCGCCACCAGCCGTACACACATTGCTTAAGTGGCGGATCAGAAGATACCAGCCGGTCGGGGTTCAAATCCCTGTGCTCCCACCATTTTATTTCGAAATTTTATGTCATGTGACCAATATATTCATTCATGAGGATTACATCAAATAAACAGGTGAGTCGATGCGAGCAATGTTTCCATTCATATGTTTAGCATTATTCATGGTGCCTTTAACGGGTTCAATTGCTACAGATGTGAACCTGGACAATAATTGGTCTAATTCTATACCCGAGATGACTCCAGTTGTATCCCAAGATGTCGATTGGTGGGAAAGAACATCAATGGATTCCAATAAAAATGGTATTTTTGACTCACTTGAATTATTGGAAGGACCTGTTGGAATCGGAATCTCCTATTCACGTGATGTTACGGATTCAGATACTGATCTACTTATTTCGATGGGATATGAAATTAGAGACGTAATCGAATCTGTAGATGCTGTTCTTCTTGGAGTAATCGATTCGTCAAAAGTTTGGGAATTATCTGAAATCGATGGAGTGATTATGGTTGAAAGATACGGCCAAATTGTCCTATTTGGTGATGTTCAAACTCCAAATATCAAAGCAGAGCCATCCGAGGTATATCCTCACGCCGCTTGGAATCATACTCCACTGAGAGGGGCAGGAATCAATATTGCAATGGTTGATACTGGAACTGATAATGAACATCCTGGATTGGTTGGCAAATTCGTCGCTGGTTACGATGCGGTTTGTTACATGCACAGCGACCCAACATGTATTGCCGCAGGTGGAAGAGAAACCGATGGTTCATTCGATCCTGATGATGGTAATCAGCACGGTACAGCATGTATGGGAATGGCTGCCGCCACAGGATTAGATGCTAATGGAGAACAAACTGGATATGAGGGTAGTGCCCCAAACTCTAGTTTAATTGACGTCAGAATCGGTACCGATGCAGGGGCTGGGCCATTCGAGAATTATCTTCTATCACAAGAATTCTATGAATCTGCTATGAATGGTCTTCAGTGGATTATAGATAACAAAGATACGCCTTGGCCAGGAGTGGATGAAAGTCTCTATGGCATCGATATCATATCACTTTCATGGGGTATTACCAGTCATGAAAATGGTGGAAGTGACGGCGAAGACATGCATTCTCGAATTTTGAATGAAGCTACTTTGGCAGGAATTGCTGTAAGCGTAGCGGCCGGAAATGACGGGCCTGACAACGATGGGCTTTCCGGCATGGGTTCTTCTTCGCTTTCCATAACCGTTGGGGCAACTGATGACAAGAATACTATTGAAAGGGATGATGACGACATTGCGTCATATTCTAGCAGAGGTCCTCGAAGGGACAATGGAGATTCAGACCCAACTAATGAAATGAAACCAGATGTGACTGCTCCTGGAACAAACATCATTCAAGCAGAAGCTTGTGTTACATCTGGTGGATGCAATAATTTCTTTGGTGGAGACGCTTCACAAAACGGTTACACTGGAAGAGGCTCTGGAACATCATACGCAACTCCTGCCGTAACCGGTGTTATCGCATTAATGATGGAGGTTAACACCGAATTAAACCCGTTGGCCATCAGAGAGATTTTACGTTCAACATCTACTCGCATGGGTGAGGCATCAATGCCAGATGTTGACCCCCATTGGAACAAAGATTTTGGCTGGGGATTAGTAGACGGACATGACGCTGTCTGGACGGCGAAATACCTGAATGACATCGGATTAACTACCTCTGATATGAATTTAGATTTGCAAGTACATATCGAGAACATTTCTAATTCTGGAACTGTCAATACCTACACTGGAATCGCTTGGAGTAGGGGCGAGGTTATGGAGAGAATTGAATATTCAACGGATGGTGGACAAACTTGGAACGAAGTGTCCTATGAATCAGTTAATGGCACACTGAGCCAATACGAAACATTCTCTTTCCAATTCAGTGTGAACACGAATTATCTTCAAAGTGGATATAATATGATTATTGTTAGAGGAATTGGTGAATCTGGCCAATCATCAATGATCTCGTGGGATTCTGTTGTTGGCGGAGGTAATTCTGAGATTATGTCATCAGCCGACTCTTTTGGAAGAATAGCTTTCATTGGTATTGTTGGATTTGCGATTCTTATTTTTGGAGCATGGGTTGCTTTAGGCCAGAAAGATGAAGACAATATCTTCGTAGTAAATAATTTCGAAGAAATGGAACAAATTAATGATAATCCAATAGAAGCAGAATTGGTAGAAGATAGTGACAACTTACCTTCATCTTGAAAAATAATCAAGCGGAGGATGTACTATGCGTGATTTTTCTGATAGAGCATTAGCAATCCAGCCCACTGGCGTTAGAAAAATGTTCGATATGGCAGGAGATGATGTAATTTCATTTGGACTGGGGGAACCTGATTTCCAACCACCTCAGGTAGCAATAGATGCGATGTATCAAGCAATGAAAGATGGTCATAATAAGTACACCACCACTGCAGGTCTACCTGCTTTAAGAAAGAGAATATCAGAGTCTTGGCATCATCTCTGCCCCACTTTGGACGAATCTAACGTGTGTATGACAATGAGTGGGACAAATGCTCTATTGAACATATTTGCGGCTCTCGTAAATCCAGGAAAAAATGTTTTACTTCCTGAACCATATTTCCCACTTTATGGGCCCGATGTTAAATTATGGGGGGGAGAGACAAAGTACTACGAGTGTTTATTTGAGAATGAATTTGTTCCAACAATCGACCATCTTGAGAGTCTTGTTGATGATGACACAGTTGCAATTTTGTATAACTTCCCCTCGAATCCAACAGGAGCTACAATTTCTATAGAACAAAGAGATGAATTGCTAAAATTCGCCCAAAGGCATGATTTGTGGATAATTACAGATGAGGTTTATGATCGTATAGTTTTCGATGGAGAACACGTTTCGTTCGTAGGCACAGATAATGAAAGGGTAATTTTAATCAATTCATTTTCCAAAACATTTGCAATGACTGGATGGAGAATAGGCTACATATTATCAGCGAACGATGAAGCAATGAAGCAGATGACAAAATTGCAATATTACATAACAGCCTGTTCAAACGATGCTATGCAATATGCTGTCCTTGAAGCATTCAATAGTGCAAATGATTACCCTGATGAGATGTGTAAAGAATTCAAAGCTCGAAGAGATTTGATTTGTGAAAGATTGAATGCAATAACTGGGATTCAGTGCCACATACCACAGGGCGCATTCTACGTATTTCCAAAGGTTGAAATTCCCGGAATGAATAGTCAAGAAGTCGCTATTGAACTGCTAAAGGGTGGAGTCCTGTGTTCACCAGGAAGTGCTTTTGGCCCATCTGGCGAGGGCCATCTAAGGTTTGCATACACAATCTCAAGAGAAGATATATCTCGAGGAATGGACAAAGTTGAATCTGTTGTAAAACGACTACGTGGGGATTGAGATGTGGGGCATAGTCTCGAATTTTTTGCTCGGGGCTGTTTTTGCTCATTTGATTACCAGAATACCATTCCTAACCTTTCCACGAGTCAAATCATGGAATGAACAATTTCCCCCACATCCAGAACCAATATTTGTTGATGCACATCTAATTCAAAGGGTTCTTCACATGAGATTGTTTTATTGGTTAGCACTTGTCTTTTCATTGATACCACTGTTTTTTGGATGGTTCAGTCTAAGATATGGCTCTGCGTCTCTAGGATTTGGAATGTGGTCTGTTTCATGTTGGTTAATACTTACAAGATTGACTGCTTTCATTTCGAAGGAGTATGCTCCTTGGACAAAAGACATGGCGATACAATTGCAGTTGATTAAGAATGAGTGTGATTCGGAAAAGTCATGCTGTAATATTCCTCACCCTGTTTGGCAATTGACATCCGTAAGATGCATGAATTGTGGAAGGAATTTGAAATCTATGCTGAGACCTGATTTGGGCCGACCTCGAAAAGATGGCAAAATACGTGGATTAGCACGGTTATTGGTAACCGACGGAAGGCCTATAGTCGGTTCTGAAAATGATGACTAATCAAACATAGAGCCAAAGCCTTCGAATTCTGTTTCGTCTTCGTTATTTTCTACAATACTTTCAGGCTCTATTTTCGCTGGACCTTCATCGATGAATGAAAAAGAGTCGGATGTGGTATTTACCAAATCCAATCCTCCTTGAATTCCCTGTGGAGTTGCGTTTGCAGCTGCTATTGCAGAGGTTCCAGCAGCTTGGGTTTTTGCAGCTATTCCAGATGCTGCAACCGCTGTCATTCCCACGCCAATACCAACCGCAGTTCCTGCTACCGTGCCAACAGCTTTACCGGCAGTGACGATTAAACCAGGTTTTTCTTCATCTGGGGATTTTATCTCAATCTCATTACCCAACCTCATCCATTCCGGCGGAGTACCCGAGCCACCGCCAAGGCAAGCCAAAGTCGTGAAAGCAGCAAGTGGCATAACGGCGAGGGCCGTTAGTAAATCCAAGAAAGATGTCTCAGGAACGCTTCCAATATGCAGAAAATCCTCCATCAAGGATTGTTCAAGGTTTAAGTTATTCACATCCGCTCCTATCCAGGATAGAACGATGACACTCGCTATTCTTCCCATAAGCCACAACACCAAAACTGGCGCCATGAAAGATAATTTTGTCATCGATACTAACCACCTGCGTGTGAATGCAGCGGTTGTAATGTGCTTCCTCGCAAACTTTGGGAACACCCGTAGAACTACTATCAAAATGATAAGATAAAATGCCATTGCGACTTCTAGTCTCCTATGTTCTTTTATCCATGATTCGGGAGTTGTGATGATAAATGCTAGAGGTAGTATGACGAGTATTAGTTGGAATGGGATAGCAAGAAGCACGAGTCCGCCGTGGGTTGACAATAGGCTATGCTGTTTTTTTATTCTGTCATTTACCATTACTGTCAATCTTGCATGTGGGGTCCTCGCATGATTGCGTCTAGAGTTCCTAAGTAATGCGGCATCTCTTTTGGATCTGGTTAATCCAAGAGTCGATTTCCATCCTCCCTTTTCAACTACTGATATTGGCGTGAAACCACCAAAAACCAAGGCAAGCAAAAGAGCTAACATTCCATAAGCAAGAGATGCTGCTATTATCCATGGTATCATTTCAGCCTGGAATGATAGTGTGAAATTCTCAGAACCAAATTCAAAATCAACAAGATAAGTGATTGAGAAAGCTGCCATTGGGGTCAAGAAAATCTGACAAAAAACAAGACCTGTGAGGAATAACCTTGCGGTCAAAGGTCCTTTGTCAGAGGAGGCACTCACAACCTTCGCCCATATCTTTAGTTTCTCAAAGGTTGCCCTTCAAATCGAGTTTAAACATCGATTGGCGAACCAATTTATCGTAACCGGTTCACGATGTCCCCTACGGGGACAGGTGAAGGGGACATTCATATGCCATACTTGTTTGGGATGACTGTTGATGACTATGAGAAAGTCCGTACCATACGCCTTGGTCGCATTATTGGTTCTTCAAACAGCAATGATAACTATCACAGAAAATGTTGAGGCTACAGAAGGAAGAGGTGGTTCTTCTGACGACTTCTTCGTCAACTCGATTATGTATAATTCATCTGGATTACAAACATGGCACCAGCCGGATGGTTCGATGGTAATGTTCGTCGCAAAAGGTGACATGGTTCAGATAGATGTTGAGGTAAAAAGAGGAGGTAGTGCACTACAGGGAACAAACGCTACGGTCACAGTAGAAATAGTTCATCCTGTTGGATTCGTGATGAACACAAGTTCTTGGGTCACAATTCCTCTTCTAGGTAGTCAATCATATACTGATACCTACGAATGGGAAGCCAGTGTCGCTCATTCACATCTGAATGTCACAACTAACGAATTAACTGGTGGAGTGATAGTTAGGGCTACGGTGAAAAATTCAGCGGACGATAGAAATGAAAACGACGTCATGGAATCTATTCTTCCAATCGCAGTTTCACAAGATGATATGGAAGCAGAGGGAGACCCTAGAGACGGTTCTTTCGGACCTGCTTCGACCCCTACGTTCTACGGAGGTAACTACCCAATAGATGGATCTGACGCCAATGGCCTTGGTTCATGGCAAGAAGACAACTCAGCAAGCTCCAAGGGCACTGCGCACTGGAGGCATTCAAACGCAGGGTCTGATTATCCATCAAACTCCAGAAGCCGTTTGGTGTACG
>Ga0075480_10000248_pt1 | contig 30686 bp, 30 predicted proteins | sample DEB08_DNA_7_FD_81590 | JGI IMG/M metagenome (GOLD analysis project Ga0075480, IMG submission 81590) | Aqueous microbial communities from the Delaware River and Bay under freshwater to marine salinity gradient to study organic matter... | ecosystem: Environmental > Aquatic > Marine > Coastal ... | reverse complement strand
AAATATACATTAAGTATTTAGATACCTTGGAGTTACCAGAACATATAATTTTCAAAGCGGGAATTTCTGGATGTAAACTACATTCACCAATTTGTGTCAATATAAATCCTTGTATATCGTCAATAAATATATTATCATTATCTATTTCACTTCTTAAATTTACACCTTTTTTTCTTGCAATAAATGCTATATCATGTTTATTCATAACACCAACAGCATCATGCATATCGCTATTTTGTGCAAGTGCTTTTTTAGTAGCTTTCTTTATAGCAGATACAGCATAAGATTTAGATACTCCGCTTCCATCTTTACCAATACACGTTTTAGTAATGACATCAAAAAATTTATTGAAATTTGAAGAATTGCCTCGTGATATACTTTTCTTATTTCTTAAAACTAGTTTTTCTTCATCAAAAGATATTATATTTTGACCGTATACAATATTAAATTCTTTAAATGTATCTTTTACTTCCGGTCTAAAACTTTCAAATAATTCATTTGTAAATAAATATGGCATATATATATTCGCCATATTTATTTCTTATTACGCTTGGTTTGTCTCTTATTTTTACGTTTATTACGCGTTTTTCGACCACCTGATGGCTTTTCATTTTGACGCAAAGGATTCATAACGCTTGACTCTTTATCATCATTTTCAACACTATCTTCCTCCTCATCGTATTCACTATCATCTTCCTCGTCATTATCTTTATCATCCTCATTATCGGTTGAAAATGGTTGTGGCAATCCATTTATTCCTGGAAGATATGATGTGCTTTCTTGATTTGTATCTTCATTTACAGAACCATTGAAATAAGGAATTTTTGGCATTTCTATTTTATCTAAACCAATAGCATTAGCAATTGTAGTTCTTTCACCATCTTCTTTTAATTCTAATATATTCGGATTTAATGTAACTAATGCTAATATTCCAGTAGTTAATCCAATTAATCCATATGTAATAATAGGAACTCCATTATATGTGGCGTATTCAAACATTCTATATAATAATACTATAATATTATTATAAATATAATTATTTGAAAATTGCGGTAGAACCAGTAACCTTCTTTGGAACTACACTTCCACCTTTTCTTGTTCTAGAAACAGCTTGACGTGCTGTATTAGTGTCACTCGTATTTTTAAATGAAAAAGTATTTGAATTAGCGTTCAATGAACCATTACCGATTGCGTTTTGTTTACGCCTCTGTATTACATCGGAACTATCACGACTATTAGACCATTTTTTTTCTTGTTTTTGCGTATCTGTTATTTTTAAGTCTAAACCTCTGGTGTATTGTTTTCTTCCCATTGAAAATGAAGCATTATTATCAGAAGTTAAATCTTTAATAGGCATACCTTTTACTACGTTACTGGTTCCATTATTCAATTGGTTTAATCTTGGAGGTCCTAGGTTAAAAGACATTTTCTATATAGTAATTAAATATTAAAATTACTATATATAATTATTAATCATTTACACCTACGAAGAATTCAATCGGCACAGCGGATTTATATTCTTCTCGGTCAATGACCGTTGAACATTACTTAATAACAATGTGCTTAGGAGCGTCGAAACGAGGTAATGTAACACCTGTAAATTCAGCGCGACGTTTATGCCAAGCATTTTTAATATCTGTAGATACCCGTGTAAACTGATGCCTTTCGTAACCCTCTGGACTATCATAAAATAGTGTAAGTCCTTCGCGTTCATTCGTAAAATAATCGACCATTTTCACCTTAAAATATTGATGTTCCATTTTTGAACCCACTCTATCCGTGCCCGAATAAACACCACATACTGGGTCTCGAATTCGTGTTCCAGGATTAGACTTAGTATTATATACTACAATTTTTTTTGTATAATAACCCGTACTACCATCTGGAAGGCGCTTGGAAAGTCGTCTATAAATCCTGTGCTTTCCCTTTTCCAATTCCTTCTTTTCTAGTTCTAATTCTTCCCTTTCTTCAAGTGAAAGATTGTTATAATCTACCACGGTGCTATCCATACCATCATTTGAATCGCACACAGAGTTGGTTTCACTTAGCATAGACATGTTGAACGAAAGACTAACTGGTAATAAGACCTGTTATTAATCCTTATAGTGGTTTTCTCTTTAAATATATTTCTTATATTATAAAACAACATTTAGAGCAGTCGCTATGTATGTGTAAAAATAATCAAAAGTATATATATATATGTCTCCTCAAGATACTGATATTACTAATGATACTAATGATATATCAGATTTTAATCCAGTAAGTTTTGCTGAATGGCGTTTAAAAGAGTTCAAAAAACCTCAAAGCGCCGGTGTATTAAATGAAAGTCTAGAAATAATATCATCAATATTTCGTGAAATGATAGGAGATTTCGAAAATAAAAGAAAACCTTCTCTCGTAGAATCTGATAAATCTTTATCAAAAGAATGGTTGGAATATGGTACAAAACTTTGGTCAGGTGATAATTATCTGAATAAATTTTTTGCGTTTTGGTTTTTTTTATTTGGGGGTATATTGCTTATTATTTATTATGGTTTAAAAGTGCCTCTATTTATTATTACATTAATCTTAAAACTACTAGGATTAACAAAAACATTTAGTGCGCCTATTATAATATATGGTGTATTAGTAGGATTATCATTTTCACAAAAACATATTTATGATCCTTACAGAATGATGTGGTTACTTATAACTTATATTCTATTATATACACGAAATTTTAATATAAAACTATTCACAATTTTCATAGTATTAACAATTATAATTGAAACATATCTGATTTTTCTTGGAACATATCTGACTTTTCTTGAAACATATCTGACTTTTCTTGAAACATATGTGACTTTTCCAAACCCCATCGAACTCCTCAATCACCTCCTCTTCGAAGTCTCCAAACACCTGTTCACCCTCCCCACGCCCTCGTTCTAACTGTGAGAAACAAGTACACTCCTCCAGAAGCTGTATCAGTGATAAATGACACGGTCTGGTAGCCCTCCGTTGACTGTGACGCATTCATCTCATTAGTGCGCAAGTATGACTGCCGTACACCTGGATTTTTCGTATATAATTCGGTTCTCTTACTAAACAATATCATCTGTATGTTCACGGTATTTAGCAATCGATTCAGCACTTACCTTTTCTTTCATATTTGTAATAATTTCATCATTAATAGGTTTGCGTCCGTTTGTTTTTTCAAATGTTTCAGTATATTCTTGAATCATTAACACTTCTTTTTTAATAAGTTCTTCGCGTTGTTTTATAGCTTGTAACTTCATTTGTTCCATTTGTTGTTGTTTAATATTTTCGGAATCTTGTAATTCCTTCAGTTTAATCAATTCATTCAATTTGCTTTCATCTTGGTTCAAGCGTTCTTCAATGGAATAATTTAAATGTTCTTGCATTTCAATATCTTCATCAAAATCATCCATATTCGTTTCTTGATCTATCTGTTTATACCACGGATTACGTGTAGCATTACAACTTATAATTGTGCTACATATATCGGGTTTTCTTAATTCATCATATATTTCACGCGCTTCCGAACCAGGTTTTCCTTGAAATGTTGATTTGAACATAGCAATTATATCATCTTCAATAGGGGGACTAGTTTCCATCAATCTATCATATTCATTGCGACATATTTTTGTAAATTGACCTGCGTCGGTTCGTTCAGACGGGTCTTTCGCCAATTCGATTTTTATATTTCTTGCAAATTTATCCCAAGCGATAGATGAAACGCGGTATGCTTCGTTAAGTTCGCCAATTTTAAGATACTGCTGAATTGTAGTTAAAATACCTATAAAAATATTAATTGAACCAATAATAGCGGGTGCGTATTCCTGCATTGATGGTGGTAGACTGGATTGAGCGAACGAAGCGGTTCCTGTAATAGTAGATAGTGTAATAGCAGGTAAAGTAAAACGTGCGCTCAATTTTCTATACTTTGCGTGAGATTTAGAGTTCAACCATTTGTATACCTTAGCAACATCACACCATTCTACCAGTATTTCCTCATTTTCAGGAGACCAATTAACCGGTGTTTCTTTAACCTTTGGCTCTGTATTCGCATTTGTGCTATTTTTGGATTGACTTTTAACCGAACCATTTACAGATGGTGGAACAGGACTATTACTAATTTTTTCTTTGTTATCAGTCATATATATTATAACAAAGAAAATGTATATGATACAAATTTTTTAATTTTAAAATTATTACGACTTTATATGTGTATAACAAATAAATAATTACTCGTTACTTTGGTCTATAATATCGTCATTATCTGAACTGTCTTGGTTTACTTCTTGAATAGATTCATCTTCTGATACAGAAATATCACTTTCTATTTGTTTTTTCGTTTCATTTTGTTTTGTTTCTATTTCATTAGGTTCTCTATTATCTGTTTCGTTTTCTGTTTTTTTTATTGTATTCAATAATGTTCCGCTATTAAATTTTTTCTTTATCAGATTAAATTTACTCATAGATTCGGTTTTTATATTTTTATGATTTGTCATAATTTCCTTTTCGATATCATTCATAAATACATTCATTTTTTGAAATGTTTTATCTAAATAACTATTTTGAGAGGAATGATAGAATTGAAGATAACTATTATATAAATTTATTTGCTCATATAATGTGCGATTTTCATAGGAAAGAGTATCTATAAAACTAGTAATAGAAAACCCTATATCGCTTGTTTCATCTTGTGCTTTAATTTCTTTATCTCGTTTTTCATAGAAAATAGTCATTTGTTTAAGTATAGCTAAAATGTTATTATGCAATTTTAATAGGTCTTCGGTTTTATATTCCAATTTATTTTCTATGTCTTTATATGCTTGTATATTTTCCATTGAACTAATATCATCTATTGTAAAGTTAATTTCTTTACACTTCTCGATGATTACATTTAATAATTTATAATAATCACCATACATTCTACTGAATAATGAACTAATTATATTATTATAATGTTCTAGCTCTAACAAAAGAATTTTATATTGAAAAAAGAACGAATCGAGACAGTATATAAATATTTTTCGTTTATTAGATTCAACAAGATTAGTATACTTCATCTTCATTGCATTTAGTTTTTCTTCGAGAGATTTGTATTTATTTTTTATATCATTACGTTTATCAATAATTGAATTGAATTCGGTAGCCAATAAATCATAATCGAACATGGTATATTATATTATTATATAAATCTTGAAGAGTGTAATTTATTCAAAAAGATATATTAAGTGAAATAAAATATATAAACAAAAATCCCTTATTTTTCTATTAGATGACTACTTTGCCCGAAAACTTCAAAAGCACTATAAATGACTTGTTAAATGATTTAACAACTACTTACCCCGAATACAAAGATAAATGGTCTAAGTGGTATGATTGTGACGACGATACATTAATTGAATTATATGGTTATATGGGAACTATTTTTCCTGAACGTTTCTTTGATATATTATATCAAAACGAGGATATCTTTAAAACAGATGAAAATGTAAATGTAAATTTTTTACCAGATGTTGATTTTAAGTTACTGTTTAATTGCGAAGGAATAAGTGAAAACACACAGAAAACTCTTTGGAAATATTTACAATTATTATTGTTTCTAGTTATTGGTTCTATAGATGATAAGAGTAAATTTGGTGATACAGCCAATATATTTGATGGCATTAACGAAAATGATTTACAAGATAAATTAAAAGAAACTATGGAAGATTTAACCGGATTTTTTAATGATATGGGTGTAAATGATACCAGTGATTTGTCTGGTAATACAAGTGAATTTACCTTTGACCCTAGTGAAAACTCAATGCCCAATATAGAGGGTATTCATGAACATTTAAAAGGAATTTTTGATGGTAAAATAGGTAAGTTAGCAAAAGAATTAGCAGAAGAGATCTCGGTTGAATTTGAAGATATGATGAAGGAAGATGGTAAAACAGCATCACAACAAGATATTATGAAAAAATTAATGAAGAACCCAAAACAAATGATGGATATGGTAAAAAAAGTAAGCAGTAAACTCCAAAAAAAAATGGATAGTGGTGAAATTTCGAAAGATGAACTAATGAAAGAAGCAGGCGATATTTTAAATAAAATGAAGGATTTGGGTGGCAAAAAAGAAGTAAATGAAATGTTAAAGAAATTTGCTGGTGGATTGGGTTTAGGTAAAAAAGCTAAGATTGATATCAATGCTTTGAAACGAATGACCGGTCAGGAATCTACACGTGAAAGATTGCGTAATAAAATGGAAGAAAAGAAATCTGGTAATTTGAAGAGAGACCCAAAAACAGGTAAACTCGTTTTTTCCACAAATGATGGTGAGGTTCAACAAAGAAGTACTGCTGAGCAAATGAAAATTGAAGCAGATCTAATTGCGGAATTTGAAACAAGTGCTACAAATGTAGAACAGGCAAAGAAAAAGAAAAAGAAGGGAAAAAAAGGAAAGGGAAAAAAAATAAATCATTAATATATAATGAACCTTCTTAAATTCATTAATATACCAGTTTTTATTATTAGTTTAGCATTTGGAATATTTGCAGTATATATAACGGCTCCTAATAATAGAAAAATAATAGTATATCCTACACACGAAAACGTAGATTCTATACAATACCGTGATAAAGCAGACAATTGTTTTTCAGTAGAAGAACAAGAAGTAAATTGTCCTAGCGACAGTAGTAAAATATCTAAATTACCCGTTCAATCATAATAACAATTATTATATTATATTTTTTATTGTTATGATATAATATAACAAACTATGAATTTTCAAAGATTATTAAATACAAAATTAGGACAATTTTTTATATCAGTATTATTGGGTTTGGGTTTAGCTACATTATTTAGACGTGCGTGTACTGAAAAAAATTGTATACATTTTAATGGACCGACCATAAATGCTTTTGATGATAAAATTTATAAACACGAAGGAAAATGTTATAAATATAGTGCATCATCCGCGAAATGTAATAAAAAAACAAAAAAGGTATTGGATATAACTGATGAAGAAAATGAAGTTGAAAGTGCTCAACAATCTAGTTTGGGATTATCCTTTTTAGGAAATGATTAATATATAAATTATATTCGTTATTACATTATATTTATGATAATGTAATATACTATAAATGGCAGAGCATACTACTCGTATAGACCAATTACCAGACAACATCACTATGCAGATTAACGGAGGTCAAAACATAGGTGGTGACACGAATTACGCACCTATGAATGTTCACCCTAATCCATATGGTAACGCATTACAACCTCATAATTCACCTATGCCAGAAATGACCAGTGTTAAAAATGACCCTCCAAATCAGCCACAGCAAGGTATATTAAAATTAAATGATTCGGACAAGGAAATGTTACAAAATACACCGCGTGTTCGTCTTCCGTCGCGTGATTTACCAATTGATGAAGATGAATATTTACACGACGAAGAGATAACCGCAAATTATATTCCAAAAGTTCGTTTCAAAGATGACTATGTTAAAGACTATGAAGAAGTTACTACTGAAAAAATACTTCAGCGAGAACTCAAAAAGAAAAATGATAGTTGGGTAGATGCATTGTTAAACGACTTACAAGTTCCTTTATTAATCACTATGTTATTCTTTTTATTTCAGATGCCAGCTGTAAATACAATCTTTTTCAAACGTTTTGCGTTTCTTTCTATTTATAACAGTGATGGAAATATAAACTTCTTCGGTATTGCTCTTAAAAGCATTATATTTGGAGGCATTTTTTATTGCCTTCAGAAGACTGTGAATGTTTTGGTAGATATTTAAGTTCCTTATAAGATAAGATATTTTTATAGGGGGTTTTCCAATTACATTTAGTTATGCAATCGCAATTCATATTTGGACCCTTCTTTATTAGACACAATGGACGAAATACTAGTATGTTAAAGCGACCATTCATAAATGTTATCCAATGTTTCATATTAAGTTTAGTATTATATGATATACTATTTAATTATATCAATTTTTGTGTTAATTATCCATAAATAATTATATGATAAAATTATAATATGTCTGATTATAATTTTATAGACACCGACGAAGATTTTAAGTCGTGCGTTATTTCAATCGACTTTGATGAACCCAAACGAGAACCTAATGATAGTGATATGATTCTAAGAAAGCAAGGAATTTTAAACACACAATTGACAACAAACAAAGGTCATCATTGTATAATACCTAATTGGAAAAACAAATACACATTTCATAGTAAATTTATGAACTATGTAATGAAAATAATATACTCTGGAAAGTTGATTAAATACGAAACTGTGGTAGATGGTATTAAAATAAATATTGTAAAAGAACGAAATGAAAATAATGTTTTCAATGTAGTTTTGAGTGTTAATGAAAGTGTGGTTACTCGTAAAATGCCTCAATATAAAGGATTTTTCAAAGGTTTTATTATGAAAACGAACCCTTCTTTTACAAAATCATATGCCTCATCAAAAAACATATTATTTGAAGATGTATTTCAAATGTGGAAAACCGGTTCTAATAAATATAGTTTAGATTACCATTATAACAATCAACTTTTTCATATTTCTGATAATATTGCTTTTGCGATAGCAACCGTAATGTTTCATGATAATGAATAACCATAAACACATTAAAATAAAAATCCACTACTCTTTCTTACACGTTTACGTGTAGTTGTATTTTTTTTTCGTTTTGTTTTCGTTTTACTTTTCGTTGATGTTTCGTGTGACATATTCATTGTATCAGCATTATATCTTAAAAACCACATATTGTATTCCCTAGTATTTTTTTTATCTTTAAGTTCGGCGAACTTCTTTGTTTTTTCAGATAAAATAGTTTCCATAGTTGGTTGTTTTCCCTTGCATTTTAAACTGAAACGTTTGAGTAATCCTTTTTGAGATAATCTGTTTTTTTGTTCTACATCAAATAAATATTTCGACATACATAATATGCGTTCTTTGTAATGATATGGTTCATTGGAATAATAAAATGCTAGGTAAAAACTCATCATTGTATCTATAGTAGCTATATTCACTTCTTTACCATCTACATTAATTGTATTATAGTTATGACAAGCAATTGGTTTATATATAAACGCAAGTGTTTCATTATTTATTAATAATTCTATACGCAATGGTATTATTTCTCCAATAGGTTCTCTTCTAACAATTTTAATTCCTTTGTATCCGCTAGTTTGTAATTGTTCTTTAAGGACAGTAGCACATAGTTCAGGTTCTTCTGACAAGACATCGAAATCTGGTATTTTTTCAATCTGTTCCTTATCGTCTCTCTTCATATACCTAGAATATAACTTAGCTGCGTATCCTCCAAAGAATACCACATCTTGGTCTATTAGAGAATCTCGCACCATAAAATATAGTTTTTCAGATTCATTCTTAGATGATTCCATTTTTCTTTGAAAATCTACATTGCCACAATTCGTCTGTGTTTTTAATGGATAGTATTTATTTAATAATACCAATCGTTTCAATACTTTTTCCCATCGAGACGTATCACCTGAAGGTCGCGATAATTCTAAATACATTGCCATTCTTAAAAAATTGGGTGGCGCATAATGAATTCCACCAATATTTATAGCATCTTCTTTTATTTCTTTAAAAATAGGTTCATGAAGATAGGTAATATCGGCAACTGGTATGTAATTCACATATACCTTATATGTTCCATAATGGATACCAGCCTTTGCCTCTACATTTTGAAAACCCTCCTTATAATAAGTGTCTGTCAATTCTTTTGCATCATCCATTGCGTTCATAGAATAAAAATCATAGTCAGGTATTTCGCTGGCAAAATTATAAAACTGTGCATTCTTTGGAAGTATATTATTAATAGCAGTCCCTCCATAACATATTAATTTCTTAGCGCGTATAAAATTTTCAACTATTTCTATAATTCGCTTTACATCATCATTCTGTAATAATCGTTCACCCTTTACTTTATCAGCTTCATCTACTGCTGTACGTAATATTGTTAATTCACAATCTTGAAATGTCATCTTATTATCGCATAATTCATTGTTAAATTTACGACCTCTATGATTTTTTGATTTTGGTTTCTTATAATTATGTTTAGATTTGGATTTATTATAAGGCATTGAATTATATTCTTATATAATTCAATTAGATATTTCTCATTTATTAACATATTTTATAGCATCACTCATAACTATAAATGAACTATTATAATTGCTATACATATCAAGATACGATGTTCTATTTACTAAATTAGATACTTTCACTACTTGTATTTTCTTATTTGAAATACTATTTTTTAATGCCATATCAAAATTAGCTATACTATTACCTAGAGATGTTACTAACATCGAATTATTAGCAGTGCTATGTTGAAAATCGTTTTTATTATAAGGTATTGAAGACACCTTTTCATCGTTACTTGAATTATCATTCGGTTTATAATCGTTTATTTCTATATTTACAATACTATCTTTATCAGACGCTAATTTTGATGAATTATAACCATCCACTATATTTGAGTTCCTTGAAATAACAATTACTATTTTATCCTCTATTTCTTGTAATATTGTTTCACCATTTATGCAGCGAGCACATTGAGTTTGTTTTGTCATATTATTAGAAACTTCGGTATTTAAATCATTAAAATTGTTATTGGTATTTTTTACTAATTTTCTATATTCACCATTATCTTGTTTTAATGTATTTATTTCATTTGTCATTTTTGCTATATCTAATTCTTTTGAACTAAGATCTGTTCTAAGATTATCTATTAGTTCCTGGCCGTGCTTCCCACAACCAGCTACCGGTTCTGTTGCGTTTTGCATTTTTTTTTCATAAGCAGCATTATCATTTGCTGTATTTGCTTCTGCTATACGTTGCTCTTTCTTTACATCATCTAATTCGGCGTTCAATGCTTCTTTCTCTATTTTTTCTTTTCTATCAGTTAATGTTGTTAAAATGTCTTCCAGCTCTTTTAATTCTTCCTTTGTTTTACTTAACTGTTCCTTAAATATTTTAATAGTTTTTAATGCTTGTAACCTTATTATGCTATTATTACTGTTTATTTTTTCAGAAGCTTCTTTTATTGTTTTTTCTATTGCTTTCTGCTTCTGAATCAGTGATGCTATTTTTTCTTCTGTGGTTTTAATATCCATATCAATATTATCATCGTTTATTGTGAACCCTTCAATATTTGATTTCGCATTTATATTATAAATTGCATCCAAAAATGTAAAATTCTCATATAATTCGTTCTCTGTTCCTAAATGGTTCATTACTCCAAAACCTTCCTCTGTTTCTATTTTTTCACTTTCGTTTTTAAATTTTGTCTTGTAATTATCTACGATACCCAATACTTTTTCTTTTACATCGCTTAATAATGTTTTCATCGGTCCCGGTTTTTGGTATAATTCATTTTCTGTAAATACACCATCCTTGTTACTTTCATCATTGTATAGTATTGTATTATGAATAATATTATAAAATGTCTCTTCGTGAGAACCAGACACTCTCAAATTTATGAATAAAGGTGTTTTTGATGCCGGGCTCTGCGAATTTGTCTTTTTTACTTCATTTAAAACTTCTCTTAAAGACAAAGAACTTGATACAACGGGATAATTTGGTTTTGTTGGCGTTTCATTTACCTCGAAGTCCAACCATCGACATCCTGTTTTTAATACATCCTCTATATTTTTCATACTAGCATTACCATTTAATAATGCTGTATCATAAGACGCCATTATTGATATGTTTTTTAACTTTTCGTTCTTAATTGCGTTATTCGGTTCACCTATGTTTTTATATCCTTCTATTTTTAAACTATAATAATTATTCGTTATTGCGAAAATTATAACAAGTATAACAATGATTATTAATACTTTTAATATTTTTTTTAATAATTCTGTCATATATTACTATACTATAAACTAATATAAATTGTTCTCCTAATATATATATAAATTCTATTATGGCAGGTGGATTACTAAATTTAATAGCAGAAGGAACTCATAATGTTATATTGACTGGAGAACCAACTAAAACATTTTTTAACGTTACTTATTCTAAATACACGAATTTTGGTTTACAAAAATTTAGATTGGACTACGAAGGTCAAAGAGAACTTAGAAGCAATACTGATTCTGTATTCAAATTTAAAATAAAGCGTTTTGGTGATTTATTAATGGATACCTATTTAGTTGTTAATTTGCCTGATATATGGAGTCCGTTATATAATCCTCAAGCAAACTCAGTTGACGTAAATGGTGATTATGGTAATTGGCAGAACACAGACGGACGATGGGGTCCTTATGACTTTAAATGGATCAAAGATATTGGCACACATATGATTAAAGAAATTGAAATTACCTGTGGTTCTCTTACCTTACAAAAATATACTGGTGAATATTTAGCTGCTATGATTGAACGTGATTTCACAAGTGAAAAAAAGGAGTTATTCAACCAGATGAGTGGTAATATTAATGATTTAAATGACCCCGCTTTTTCTAATGGTCGTATTAATACTTATCCATCTGCGTTCTATACAAAAAGCGATGTTGGTTCTGAACCATCTATTCGTGGAAGACCCCTATATATACCCATTAATACTTGGTTTACTCTTGATAGTAAGTGTGCTTTCCCACTTGTTTCCTTACAATATAACGAATTGGAAATTTCTATTACGTTAAGACCTATACGCGAATTATTCGTGGTCCGAGATGTTTTTGACCACGCTAATGAATTCCCATACGTTGCGCCAGATTTTAACGAAGACCGTTTTCAAATGTATCGTTTCTTACAAACACCTCCTCATCCCATAATTAGTAGTGAAAAATACGATACCAAGATTAATACTTGGAACGCAGATATACATTTGATTTCTACCTATGGATTTTTATCAAAAGACGAAGCCCAGTTATTCGCAATGAAGGAACAAATGTATTTAGTTAAGGACGTATTCAGATATGACTTTCAGAATGTTACCGGTTCCAAAAAACTTAAATTGACTTCTTCTGGTATGATTGCGAACTGGATGTTTTTTCTTCAACGCAATGATGTTAATATGCGCAATCAATGGAGTAATTATACAAATTGGCCTTATGGTAGACCGCCTGTTTCCATTCGCGAATCGGTATTAGATGTTTCAAACAATTCATATTTCCCACAGAATATACAAGAAGAATTATTAAGTATTGGCATTGATAGTGGACCTCGTCAAGATCCAAGAACCAGTCGAAATACCGGATATTTTATGACAGGTGACTTTAGTGAAGAAAATCATAAACATATATTACAAACTATGGGCATATTACTTGATGGTGAATATCGTGAAAACACTATGACACGGGGTGTTTACGATTATATTGAAAAATACGTTAGAACTAATGGTTATGCTCGCGAAGGTCTATATTGTTATAATTTCTGTCTTAATACAAATCCTTTTGAATATCAACCTTCCGGTGCAATTAATATGAGTAAATTTAAAACCATTGAACTGGAAATTACTACACATACACCGGCTTTAAGTAGTGCAAGTAGTTATCAAACAATTTGTGATGAAGATGGTAATATTATTGGAACAAATAAGTCATCTTGGCGATTATATGATTACAATTATAACTTGACCTTATTTGAAGAACGATACAATATTTTAACCTTTGTTTCGGGACAATGCGGGATGATGATAGCACGATAATATAATTTAGTGAATATTATTTTCTTCGCTGAATTACTATATATTATATTATCAATATATAGTAACTATACTACAATGTCCTCAAATAATACTATATGGAATAAAAAATTTAATAGTAATCATAATCATAATCATAATCATAATAATATTACAGAAGGACTAGATGTAAAAAATGAAGATGATCGTTCTAAAAAGGATGAAGAACAACATAAGGTTCTCGATGATATAAAACGTAAGTTGGAGACTATGGCTAATAAACGTAAAGGTTTTACCAAACTTCCACATTTGGAAGGTTTGGATGAAACAATTAATGCTGATAATAACGATGAAGAACCTGATAATAACGATGAAGAACCTATAACAGAGGATATTGAAGAACAAGAGAATTCAAATGACAAAAATTGGTGGAGTGAAAATTCGTCGGCAGTAGGACTAGGAATAAGTTATGTTTTATTTTTATTTACTTATCTCCAGTTTTATCATTTGAATTTTAAGAATGAATTTGAAGATATAGAAGAAAATCCAGGCGCCAATAAACCAGACGCCAATAAAAGTGAAACTAATGAAGAAATTGTGGAAAATATACTAGATTCTTTTGCCAAAACATTAGGTAAAAATCCAAGTGATAAAGAATATAGAAATATTATTAATAATGCCTTTTTAAAAACGTTGAATTGGATGGCCAGTTTCGACGGTGGAATATTTTTAAGATATATTTTAATACCGGCTCAAGTAATAGTAATATTATTGAAAAATTTTATACCAAACGCTAAATTATTTATCGACAATACCAAATTTACTGCTTTGTTTTTTGGCTTATTTGGATTGATATTTACTTCTATTACAATAACTAAATATACTGATATTAATAAAAAACGCAAATTTACTACTAGTGACAATTGGTTCTATTACATAATAAAGGGGTATTACAGTATTATACCCACTAGTTATTTTATAGTCATTGGTGTCATTATTATTGCCGCTTTTGGTTTAGATATTCTGCAACAGATGGGAACCCCTTATTTTTGGGGGGCCGGTCCATTTGGTATTTTATTATTATTATTATTCAAAATATTTGCTTTGAGTTTAAGTGTTGTCTTATCTGGGTTCTCGTTTATTCCTATTGCTATATATTTATTATGGTGGATTTTTGACCCTGACCCTGATTACCGAAATATCTTTGATAAATTTCCAAAAGCTTTAAAACATTCATATTTAATACCTGAAAATGATGTTTGTGAAAGTAATATTTTGTGGTGGACTTGGAAAATTTTTTCAAGAAAATTATGGAATAATAAAATATTATTATTAACGATTTTAGTAATTGATGCTATTCTTGTAATGTCATATACAAATGGTAGAGAAGATATGAATAAGAACGCTGTAAATTATATTGGTCATATGATTATAGGGGCCTTAGTTGTTTTACAATTACCTGTTCAATCCGGGGATTATGGATTATTAGATGGTATTCTGAAAAGTTTTTCTGGTTGGAGGAATTTTTTTAATAAATACTTCGCAACAAGTGATGCAAATGATTTTGAACGAGATTAACAATAACAATATGTAATACTAATATTATTTAATTATTAAAATCATTTAGAATTTAATACATATAAATTCTAAATGGGTAAAAAAAGTAAAAAAAAGGTAAATAAAGTACTTCCTTTCGTTTCGGTATGTACTCCTACATTTAATCGTCGTCCTTTTATTCCCATTATGTTTGAATGTTTCAAAAATCAAACTTATCCAAAAGACAGGATCGAATGGATTATCATTGACGATGGCACTGATAAAATCAAGGATTTAATTGATTCCGCAAATATTCCACAAATTAAATATTTTGCATACGATACAAAAATGACATTGGGCAAAAAACGCAATTTGATGCATGATAAAACATGTGGTGATATACTTGTTTATATGGACGACGACGATTATTATCCACCTGAACGCATTGAACACGCAGTGTCTACGTTGACAAAAAGCAAAAGTGCCATCTGCGCTGGTGCAAGCGAACTATATGTATATTTTAAACACATACAACAAATGTGGCAATGTGGTCCCTATGGTCCTAATCACGCTACAGCGGGAACATTTGCTTTCAAGCGAGAACTTCTCAAAAAAAGCAGATACAACGAAGAAGCTTGTTTGGCAGAAGAACGCGAATTTTTACACGGATACACTATACCTTTCGTCCAATTAGACCCTTGTAAAACAATTCTTGTTTTTTCACACGAACATAATACATTTGATAAACGTAAATTACTTGATAATCCGCATCCACAGTTTATGAAACAATCTGATAAAACGGTTTCTAAATTTATACGTAAAGAAACCGAAGATAATATCAAAAAGTTTTTTTTGGAAGATATCGACACGTTATTAAAAGAATACGCACCAGGAGAACCCGCTAATAAACCCGATGTGTTAAAACAAACAAAAGAAATTGAAGAAAAACGGAAAAAAATGGAACAAGAACGACAAGCACAAAATAATAATCCTTCTGGAGAACAAATTATTCTACAAGAACCTGGTAAACCTCCTGTTGCTCTGAAATCACAAGATGTTATTAGACTTATTAATGGTCTCCGTGAAGAATTGAAAAATATGAGAAATAAAAATAATGAACTTATTAAAATAAACGAGACTATGCAGCAAAAATTTAATGATGTAAATGTTACAAAAATTCAAGAATTGGAAAAAGAAAATCAAATTTTGAAAGATAAACTTAAAACATATGAATCAAATAATCTTGAACTATTGACATAGTGGATATAATTCAATTACAACTAATCATAATAAACTATTATTAGTCGTTTTTATCTATATAACGATAAACACGTCTTATATCTAATTTGGTAATATTATATTCTTCCAAAGTGTTTAAAATTGGTTTGTCCAATTCTTCCCAGTAATTGCTTCCATTTATATAACGTAACTCTTCTAAATAAGCATTTGTATCACTTATATCCATATCCAATTTTTGACTCAAATTAAACATAAATTGCTGATTATTATATTCAGTCGAATATTTCGTAAGAACTTTTGTAAACCTTATATCACTCGTTTTTAACATCTTTTTCTTATTATTTGCATTCATATATTCATGATAAATCCTATTATTATTAAATGTTTTATTCATTGAACTCATCTCATTAAATTGCCATATTTGATGCTGAAACGTAATTCTATCCATATAATCCGAAAAACTATAATTTTTTAATATTTTTAAATATGTTGGTAATGTTTCTTTTATTTCTTTCTTGTCTAACATATCTATTATGTTCTCATGCCATAGTAGCGCAACTATTGTTCGATCAGTTTCATTCATAAAACTATTATGGTCCTCTAATGGAATATAGTTATTGATTAATTGTTTTGTTATATCTTTTGAATCTTCATTATAATATTTTATACGTAATATGTCATTCATTGTATCATCGTTTATATAGTCCTTATTAACATTATACACATTTTCTATAAAATTAATTTTTCTTAAATCCCCTTGGATATACTTCGTTATATTTTTCAATGTTGCTTCACTAAAATTATTAACAGGCATAATTTCGTTCAATATATTTGTTATTTGAACATCATTCGGTGTTTTTAATTCAAAGGAATTACACACCTTCATTAGTTCTTTCATTTTCTTATCCAAATAATAGTTCCCTATACAAATTATAGGTAATAATGTTACGTTTTCTAATTTTTGTTTTTTTGTTTTTTTTTGTCGTATTAATTTTATTAGTGCTGTTATACCTCCTTTATCACCACTATTCATACCATCAATTTCATCCATTACAATTACCATCTTTCGTCTTTTTTTATACATCATATCTAATACATTTCTCGTAGATACATTATTACTTGTTATAGTATCTATTAAAGAACGATTGCGTATATCCCCTGCGTCATAATTGATTACATCATAATCTAATGATTTTAATAAATTCATTACAAAATGCGTTTTTCCTGTTCCCGGTGCTCCATAAATATAGAAGCCCTTTTTAAATGTCTGTTGATTGCGTTTTTCATTGAAATCATTTAATAAATTTTTTATTTCATTTTCTATAGATGTTCTATTCAATATAACATTTATATTTTTCATAGTTTATGTATATTATGAAAAATATTCTATATATTTTTTATTTGTATTCTTTATTGTGTATATTATTCTTATCTAAAAGAACTAAAATCTGATGTTAATGGTATAAAGTTTGAACCACCTCGTTTTGCTAACGCACCATTGTATGTATAAGGATCCATTCCACCCGCTACATTTTGTCCACTTACATATTTTCTAGTTCTAATATCTCCATTACTTCCCGAAGCATAACCTCCTGCTCTTGAATACTGTGAATCTTTTATAAAATCAGCAGTTCCACCTACCACATCTTTTCCTAATCCTACAGCACCACCTACTACCTCTCTTCCTAATCCTACTGTGCCAGACACTACATCTTTTCCTACTCCTAACGCACCTCCTACTATTTCTTTTCCTAGACCTACGGCACCTCTTCCAACGCCTGCCGCTCCTCCTGCTACCTCTCTTCCGATATCTACGGCACCTCCTGCTACTTCTCTTCCTAATTCTACAGCACCTCCTGTAGCATCCTTTCCTAATTCTACAGCGCCTCCTGCTACTTCTCTTCCTAATTCTACAGCACCTCCTGTAGCATCCTTTCCTAATTCTACAGCGCCTTTAGCCGCCGCCGCACCCAATAATGCTCCTCCAACTGCCAAATCTGCACCAGTATCTATTGTTTTCTCGACAAGACCACTTGTTTTATTAATTACATTATTTGCTACATTGCCTGATGTTCCTATAATTCCTCCATTTCCTCCATTTCCTCCATTTCCTCCATTTCCTCCATTTCCTCCATTTCCTCCATTTACATGAGGACAAGTTCCGCCAGAACAATTTCCGCTACACGAAGGGCACGTCATAGGAACATAATCTGTTTTTAACATATAATCTTGTGACATTGGTTGTGTGCCTCCCATTGCACCCCCTCCATCGGCATTCCAGTAGTGAAACCATTTCCAATATTCAGACATAGCAGATTCTGTGATATCCACATCTTCTCCTTGTCCTTCTCCTTCTCCTTCACCACCACTTGGTGTTGTTGGTGCTGTGGTTGGTTGTATTAATGTCTCATTTTCATATCTTAATACTCCCAAATTCTTATATTTCGCTTTTTCTGTAGTTCCTATATTTTCTAATAGCATTAACGCAACTTGTGTATCATCATCTGATTCTGTGTAAGAAATCATTAAAACTTGCATAGAATTATGATTTAATACGACACTATTAAAACCTGATATAGATGGACTATTATAATCTGGTTCAGAAAACGCATCCGTTAAAATTTTTGTTCCATTTTTGCCATATATGTTCCAAGTTAATAATCCATCCATTGTAGTAAATCCAGAAGTTCCAGTTCCTGCTTCAGCACCAGCAGTTCCTGCTTCAGTAGCTGTTTCTACCTTTTGAATTAATAACTGATTAGATGGGTCGTAATATAAGTTTGTTGCCAATTCCTTTACATTTACAGTCATAGTTTCTATGGTAATATCTTTACTATTAAAAGACGTTTTTGTGCTTGCCGTTGTTGGATCGCTACCACTATTATCAGTTAATGGTTTTTCTTCTTTTATAATTCTTCCATCATTAAAGACAAAACTTTTTTTATGAAGATTATTGGTCAAATCAATAGAATGAATAAATGTATAATCATTATGACTAATATAGAATAATTGTTCATCGTGTGTATCTTCGTATATAGATATTGCTGCGTATGTGCTTCCTTTATGAATATCAACATTTTCAACATTTATAGGTTCTTTTAATTCACTCTTATTATATTTTGTTTGTTCTCCAGCACGGTTTATAACTGCTATGTTTTGGTCATAATTAATTATAAGATTAGATGTCTTTTGGTCAAAGTAATTTCTGTTGTCGGTATCATTCATACCGAATTCGATAAGTTCATTCGGGTAATTCTCGATTTCTTTACCTACTGCAAACCCTTCAATCGAAGTATTATTATACCAAATCATAGAAATTGTTAATACTATTAATAATATTCCGAACAACCATAATAGAGATAACTTAAAATTGAACATGTTTATATTATATACTATAAGTAAATAAAAATAATTATCTGTATTTACTTATGCCGAAGAAACCATTTGTTCCACTTGCTCGTATTTATGACCCTTCCAATCATTTTGAAATGGGGATTGATGAGTGTGCACGGGGACCACTATTTGGTAGGTTATATGTTGCGGCCACCATTTTGCCTAAAAATGAAGATTTTAAACACGATGAAATGAAGGATAGTAAAAAAATCAAATCTCGAACAAAGATGCGAGAACTATCTGATTATATTAAAGAAAACGCGGTTGCGTGGCACATTCATTATATAGAATCTGATGTAATCGATGAAATTAATATTCGACAAGCTGTTCTAAAAGGAATGAAGGAATGTATTAAATCTGTTCTTTCTGACGTTGACCCTAAAGGTAAAGATACTTTCCTTGTAATTGACGGAAATGATTTTACAGGATATACTTTGTATGATAATGATACACAAATGATCCGCGAAGTTCCTCATACAACGGTCGAACAAGGTGATGGAAAATATACATTTATAGCAGCTGCTTCTATCCTTGCTAAAAACGCACACGATGAATACATTTTAGAATTATGTAAAGAATATCCCGAATTAATTGAAAGGTATGGTCTTGATTCAAATGTTGGATATGGAACAAAGAAACATTTAGAAGGTATTGCCGAATATGGTATCACACAATGGCATCGTAAAACATACGGATGTTGTAAGAAAGCTAAATTTTCACCTTTATAAAAATTGATATTTTTGTTATATTCTGTTAATATAATAAAAACACACTACGTATTAATGATTACTGAAAACTTTATGTCTGGTGGAATTAATTATACAATCAAAATAGGACAAAATAAAATGGAAAATTGGTCGTTGTTGGATTTATCTGAACCAGATAATATATGGTTTCATCTTTCAAATGCTCCGTCACCTTATGTTGTACTCCTTACAAACCAAGACATTCGCAAAATACCCAAAAATGTCTTATATCGTTGTGGAATACTATGTAAATCACGTTCTTCCTCTAAAAAGAATAATAATAGTTTAATAAATTACACCTATATTAAAAATGTTCATAAAGGAACACACGTGGGCGAAGCAATCATAGATAAAGCAAATGTTCTCCGTGTCTAAAATGAAATTGTAATGTTCTCCGTTTCTTTGATATCGCCATTAAATCCCAAACGCTGAAACATATTCAAAATATTTTTTTCGTGTACGCTTATAAAACAGGTTGTTTTATCCATTTCAGAATATCCAATGATAAATGTGTCCTTATGTTTTACGAATCCTAATGTATATTCTACTTTATTATTTGCAAATGTAAAAAACGGTGTATAACGTCGCAAACGCATTGTTAATTTATCTAATGCTATCATTATATGATAATAATATCTTCGGTCTTCATATGAAACAATATGACATAAGAACCATACTTCATCACCCACTGATACACCATTCGTCGAACCTCTAATATGTTTAAATGAATTAGGCATTTTTATTTCTTCTATGTGTTTCAATACGTTATTCTCTATACTTCCGATTGTAAGTGGATACCATTTATAAACACATTTTAAACAATTATTAATATCAGTAAATAATACCCAGTTTTTTTCAATTTTTGCTAGGTTCTCTTTATCAATTAAGAAATCGTCTTTGGTGTATATAACTTTATCTTCTATTAATATTTTCCCGTGTTCTACACGCATTTTGTCATCAACCCCTCGATTTGCGTTGTATAGTATTTCATTTTTATAAGAAAACAAACGCACGTCTTCTAATCCCTTGTAGCGTCCGTCGTGTATTTCGTTATATTCTAATTTTTGTATATCAGTTTCTATTAGTATGTTATCCTTTATTGAATATGAACCTATAATATTAATGGTGTTTATGGTTTCCTGGTTGTTGTAATTACCATTTTCGTCTATTTTATAGTTTACAAAACGCTTATTTACTATGAGTTCTCCATTATGCATACATAAACTCGGTGTACTCCCAATATAGTCCTTCACGCACACCATTTCATTTCCCATATTAGATAGTATTTCATATTTTGACTCGTGTTCTCCTTCTAATTGAGGAACGTAGAATTTATAATTACTCATAATATTATTATAAATGTTATCTTCTACCGTATGATAATCCAATAGTTTCATACTACATTCCACCAAATCCTTTTTCTCCGGGTTTATATAATACCCTAATATAGAGAACTCATAATCCAATTTGAAATCATATACATCCTTTTCTAAAAATAAAAAATCCCAGTTCTTAATTTCCTTACGTTTATCACTCGCTATTTTATAAAACATATACGCTAGTTCATTTTTACCATTAATTCTATAATAATTTATAATTTCATACAGGTTCTCTATTCTATTGGGATTACACATATAAGCTTCTAACCAATAATACACAGCCTTATCTATTTGATTACGATCTTTATATATCTTGCCCAGCGAATAATTACTATACCAAGGCTCTTCCATCCACCCACCCAATGCTATGCGCTTTTTATAAGCTTCTATTGCCTCATCTGTTCTCCCTGCATCACGCAAACTGTTCGCCAAATAAAATGTATAACGGTCATTATTCGGTTTTTCTTCCAATCCTTTAGTTAATAAACGTATGTCCCGTTCGTATTTATCCGATTTTGCACCACCATCTCCGATATCCCATATAAATATATCTTCTTTATTGAAAAATCCATATTTGGTATCATCGGGTAAATTTATATATTCATGAGTTACTCCCCAATAACTCAGATTGGGTCGGTTTTTTATTAATCTTATATTTTTATAATAAAACGAATCCGTTCCTTGTAATATATAATGTGCGTCTCCACTTGATACACGTTGTTTAAAAAGTGATACGTCAAAATTATGTGGGATTTTTAACACCATATCAGCATCTATTAATAGTAAATAATCTGCATTAGGTATATCACGACAAAATTCTAATGCTTTTGTGCGATTATAACCGAAATCTTGAAAAGGTTCGTGTACTACTTTACCTGGTATGCCTTTCAGTTTAAAATAGTTCTCTATCAATTCAGGAGTTTTATCTGTACTGCCAGTATCACAAATGCAATAACTATCTATTATTGGTAGCACACTATCAATTAAACGTTGTATTATAGCGCTCTCGTTTTTTACTATCATATTTAGACATATTTTTATCACTTGATTATTACTCATTACTTACATACAATTCATAATATTGTTTATATTTATTTATAAACAAATTTATATAGACTTTATATATATGTCTTTTACACGCTTCCACGATGACCCTATTAGAATTAAAAAACAGGTTCAACAAAGTAGTGGTTTATGCAGATATCAATTGAACGCACCTGGACCTGGCATTTTCACCCCTTATATGGAGGACCCACAAATTAGACTTCAAAAATGGGGTGCCAATTTAAAAACTAATACTGTAAATCTTGAAAGTGATTTACTAGGTATCGGACATACTCTTTCAAGAGATGATAAAGATTTTTCATCACTAACACCCAATACAAATAATAAAATTTATAGTTCCGAACCTGCTTTTATCGACGAAAGTCGCGCTACGCATCCTGCTTGGATGTACAGGGATTTAGAGCATAGTAGATGGACCACTTCTTTCCATGATGTTCAGTCTAAAACGGAAATCCCATTTTCCTATAATCAACCTTCACGCATTTTAGAGAAAAATAAAATCCGCAACCATAATCATAAGCAACATACTATTATCGAAGGATTAGACGAATCTGACCCTAATGGAACCGGAGGAAATGTTTTATCTAGTCAAGCTACCGGAGAAAATGGTAAAGGCACAAAATTCGCTATGGTTTAATAATATTATTTATGTAAAACAATTATAATTAACTTTTTGATAAATATGATAATATATTATATATTAATATACTATCATGGAAGTCGTCATACCTTTATTAGCAATGTCCGGATTATATATATCTACAAGAACTAATGAAACTGAAAATTTTACATCTTCTCAATTACCTAATGTTGATATACCTGATCGCAATTATGTTCCCGACAATACAAAACCCGCGGAAAGTGACCGTTCTAGTAAATTAACCAAAGATAACGCATATGATGGTCAAAAAGTGTATACTGATAAATATTTCAATGCAAATATGAATTCTGATGCTGTTAATTCGAATAACACTTCTTCAGGTGATACTCAATTTACATCACTTACCGGTGAAAGTGTTGGTAGTTCCTATTTCCAACATAATAATATGGTTCCCTTTTTCAAAGGTAGTGTTCGTAGTCGTATTAATGATATGAACGCAAATGAAAGCGTTCTCGATAATTACGTTGGTTCTGGTTCACAATCCTTTTCCAAAAAAGAACAAGCACCCCTATTTGCACCTAAGGAAAATCAACAATGGGCAAACGGAGCACCTAATAATACCGACTTTGTTAGAAGTCGTATGAACCCCAGTAATCGCATGGCTAACGTTAACCCATTTAAACAGGAACAAGTCGCACCCGGTTTAGGTTTAGGATTTACAACCGAAGGTGCCGAGGGTTTCAATTCTGGTATGATGCAACGCGACGCTTGGACTGCAAAAACTGTCGATGAAATGCGCGTTCTTACTAATCCTAAAGCTGGAGGTGTTAGCATTATTGGACGTGAAGGTCCTGCCAACTCCCATATCAAACAAATGGGTCGTCAAGGTATTCAAGAAAAACACCGCCCCGATACCTCTTTTGAAATGACACAAGACCGATATTTTACTACAACCGGAGTTCAAAAAGGTGAAACCTTACGTGCTATTCATATCGATAAAGACGTGAACAGACCTGATACATCTATTGAATATGCCGGAGGTGCTAATTACCAAACTTCTGCTATGTATGTCGATGGAGAGTATACACCCACACATAAACAACACCTTGATGCCCCTGCGTTCACTCCGGCTGGAGCGCATAATCGTGGAGCTGCTACTGCTTCTGATTATGGCATTAAAAGTAAAAAGGCTTACCCCAATAACCGCAGCACTACATCCAATGATAAATATTTTGGCGCGGTCGGCGGTGCTATTGGAGCCGCAGTCGCTCCTCTTTTAGACGTGTTAAGACCTTCTAAAAAAGAACATACTGTTGGTAATCTTAGACCTTACCAAAAAGCGAAGGCATCCGTCGCTTCATCCTATGTTTACGACCCCAACCAAACCGCTACTCCTACTATTCGCGAATCTACTGAGCAAGGTAAGTTCCATCCTCTTATTAATGCAAATCAAAATGGTGGTGCTTATAAAGTATCTGACCATCAGGTCGCACATACCGCTCGTTCTGAAACTTCCACATCGTATACCGGTGCTTCCAGTGCTGCTTCTGGACGTAAAATTATGCGCTCGTATGGCGCCGAATACAATCAGCGTAATAATGATATAAAATCATCCACCATTGACGGACGCACTGCTTCCGGTAATATGAAATTATTTAATCCTGATGTGAATATGAGTGCTAAACATAAAGATGATGACCTCCATAACAATCGCCCATTAATAAAGAGTATGCCCGCTCCAACACCTTCTACACACGCTATTGGACGCATTTCTGGTGGTAATTCATTAAATCAAAATATTAGTATGGAACGCACCACACCTGATTTAACTTCCGCTCTTAAATCTAACCCTTTTGTTATTCCTTATTCTGCAAAATAATTTTATATTGTTGCGTGATTTATCATATGATCTAAAAATACATACATAACACCTCCCATGAAACTAAAAAAACATACTAATGACATCATTAGTCTTTTTTTATTATTGTTTTCTGTTACTACATCAAAACAATAATGAGAGTTATTTCTTTCTTCTCTTTCTTCGTCCTTTGCTATTTCAATGATTACCGCATTTGAATACATCCTATATATTTATCAGGGTAAAATAATTTAAATATATATATATCTTTTTTTGTATATGACTTCTACATCTATTGATAAATGTTCTATTTGTCTTGAAAATTTAAATTCACAACAAACATATACATTACAATGTGGTCATTGCTTTCATACTGAATGTCAAATTCTATGGTTTCGTAACGGTCATTCTACTTGTCCTACTTGTAGAAATACAGATAACAATGGTAATCTTCCGCGATGTTTTCGACGCACTAATCAAACTGCTTTTCAAATTATGAGCCATCGTGCTAGAAAAAAGGACGCACCTATTCCGTTGAAACGCGCATATGAAAAATATAAAAAATCACTTGAAAAACAAAAAGATATTACGAAAAAGATGAAAGAACTCAGAGATAGTGTTGGTAAATACTCTACTATTCAAAAACAACTTCTTTCTTTACGAAGAAAAAAATGGACGGCGTGGAGAACATCACGACGTCTCCATCACGAAATATCTAATTTATGTGAAATCATTACTGTATTTTCCACAAACCAACATTAGCTTCATAAAAATTGAATTTTTTACCCAGTTTTTTAATTATATAACATACACACAAACAAAGTATTTCCAAATTCAAACTATGCCTTGCAGTAACTGCTCTTCTTACGGACATAATGTTCGCACCTGCCCTTCGCGCACTCCTACATTGATCTCTGAAAACATTGACGACGATGATATCACTGTATTTTATCCTGTTGAACCCGACTTTGACAATCACGATGCTCTACTCGGAATGGAAGATATTGTCCAAGAACCAGAGGAGTGTATGGTATGTTATGATATCGTTGGTGAGGAAAGTGTCAAACTTAAATGCAATCACACTTATTGTGTTGGTTGTTTTGTCCAGCACATGAGAGTCGCCAACACTTGTGGTATTTGTAGAGCTGAAATTTGCGAACCACCAAAAAAAACACAACAGAAACATATGAGTTCTACACAGATTTGTGAAATTATCGAGGACGTTCTTAATTCAAACCCTGATTTCATCGATACGATTCATAACGATGTTATACGTCAGGCGAATATATATATGGATTCTAACTGTAAAACCATGACTACTCGCCAACGCTCATACAACGAAAACATTATCAAGGATATACTCAAGAACACTGATATGACGTTTGGATTATGGATTTCTGGAATACATATAGGTGATGAGATCGCGCAACAATTTATGGATTACAACAACGACTAGTCTTTTCCAACATACTTGAATATAAGGACATGAGAAACAAGGGAGAAAGGAGAGAGGGGCATCTGGATAAAAATATATGGAGAGAGCAGGAAAGGGAAACACTCCCTGTCTTAAATATATATGTATTGTTAGTTTTGTATTTTTTTTCGTTATACACTGATAATTATTATATTTTATAAATATAATAATGAATATTATTATGAATAGACCGTATAATAATATATTAAAAAATCACGTTTGTTCTCATATCAAAAACTACACACTCAAATTTGGTCCTGATTTAGTATCTTCTATTATTATCTTTTTTGTCGGTTCATATTCATTATCTCAACATACGATTCCTTCATATCTAAAAGAGTCGTATACTCCTATTAAATGGTATATTAAACATCCAGCAAATGCGTGGTCTTCTTTATTATTTTCTATTCCTAAGACACCACTCATTATGAAATTGCCACTTATGACCCTATCTATTGCCAGTTTTAGTTTATGGGCAAATAACACACTTTCTGTGAATTTTATTGATGTAACCAGTATTTATTGGGTTATTATTAATACAACTATTTACTCCCTTCCTTATTGTAAAAATGGTAATAAAATTATATGGGTTATCAATTCTACCTCTTCTATTTTTATTGCTTCTTCCATATACACTGGTTTCTATAAGGACATATTAGTATATTATAATGATAATATTGTTCCTTTCACAGGTGCTATTAATATTATTTGTTGTATTATTCTCTATTCTTATTATTTAGATAATAAATCCTTCAATATTGCCGCTTTCTTTGTTATTTGTGGTTACATATGTAAATTACAAACCATTTATTATAACGCATATTGGGGGACTTCTGTGTTTCACGTTTTTACAGCAATTGGTATTCATATTTTACTTTATATGGATAAACACATTACCAAAGATAATACTATTATTGCTAATAAACTCAAAAAAAATAATTCTATTATTTTATTCGACAATATTTAGATTTACACCCTTACTTTAACTATTTATGCTGTTGCAATTTGATGGACTTCTTCTTCTTCTTCTTCTTCTTCTTCCTCATCTGTTACAAATAAACGATTCATAATCACTGCTTCCTGATTATATTCTACTGGGTTCAATAAACGCTCAATCAAATCATTGTTACGAAATCGCACCGTATAATCTTGTTGGATCTTATTGCGACCAATGCGACCCAACGCCTGAATAATCTTTTGCTGTGTCATATGTGTCAAATCTTTTCCTATAAATCCGTGACAGAATGAATAATTCGTTCCATAAATATAATCATCTGACGCAATTATCAAATATAAACGTTGATCATATGCAAGTGATTTCATTATTTCTGCATATTTCACATTATTATGTGTATCAAACATTCCTATTCCCATCAACAATAACACCTTCTTATAATCTTCTATTTCCAATTCCATTATATCGCATACAGTCTCCTCATCTATATCCGATTTGAACGCATTCGATACACTTTCTCGCGTCCAATATTTTTGATGCTCTTTTGAATTTGGGATATTTATATCCGGCAACTTTACAGATACAATACTTTTTCGTAATTTTTCTATTTCTTTGGTCAATTCTCTTATTTCCGGATCGTCCTTTTCGCGACGCTCCGCTTTTTTATCACCTGTATCCTTTGACTTTGTATTTGTCTTTAATGCTGAATGCTTTCCACCACCACTATCTTCTTTCTCTGATGTTTTATCTTCCAATATATGTTGCTTTTTTACCAAATCTTCCATTACATTATTATTATGATTTATACGATGTGTTATTGAATCAAACACTTGCTTCGATATATTCGAATATTTTATATAGTAATTTCCGATTTTTTTCACATCATTTGTTAAGAATATTGACGGACCATCTGTAAGCGTATGAGCATCACTCGTTGTCAGTTGAATTCCATTCGACTTCCTATTTTCTGGTACACTTTCACCATTATTCTCTGGATACTTCGCTAATTGTCCATCACGCATTTTTTTATATATTTTTGACCATTCTTCTTCTCCTATTCTATTTAATACATTCAAATAATACGTCTTCAAAGATATCATTGTTATATCTGATAATTTTGTAAAATATGTTTCCAATTTATAATCATCATCCATTATATTATGTTTATTTATATACTTTATAAAACGCACTATTTCAAATAAATCGAAATAACGCAATAATGTTTTGTTTTCCATACAATGTTCCACCGAACGACGCATTGCTCTGTAATCTTCATACAACAAATGCGGCAAAACGCATTTGTTTGATGTATCCAATAATGTTATCGACTTTTTGAAATCATAACTGTTTATTGAAACCACTTCGCCACCTTCGAATTTAATACGATAATCTGACAAACAATCGTGTATTTCGTTTTCTTTCGGTAACGTTGCACACGATAATACTATCTTCGATATCTTATTTTCACTCCAATTTTCATGTATCTTTTCGTGTAGTTCATGCTCTTCATAATCCATTGTGATCGTTGGTTCATCCCAATATGTAATTATATCTTCCTCTTTATTGAATGCCAACATATAATACATCGCTGTCAAATATGATTGAACATCACATATCATTATTTCCACTTTATCTCCTACACTATTGTCTACTTTTCCTATACCACCCGATTTACGATGCTTTGTGTAATCTTTCGCAGCATAATAATGTAGGCGAATATCCTCTGCACTTTCACAACCAAACGCAAACGCTATTTTTTTCTGCATACTTATTGCGGATTTTGCCAATGCCAAACCCACGTGTCTCGACACACAAATGAATATTATTCTGTAACCCTCTGATAATCCCAATGGTGTCAACGTCTTTCCCGTTCCTGTTGGCGCACAATACAACACCATTTTCGGTCTCTTACTCCTGAATACATTATATATTCGCTTCTGATGATCAAACAGAGTTAAATCATCATATTTCAATAATACCGGGTTCTTCTCTATATATTCATACGCACGACCTATTGTTTCTAATATCGATGTATGTTTGTTTCCATATTCTATCACTTTATTCGCAAAATCCAATACGTATGTATTTGTATTTTTTATAGATGTTCCTAACAAATGTGTCAATGTATACAATGCCAATGAATATTTATCTGTCTGCTTCTTTAAAGATTTCAATATCATAGATGACATATTCAATATTACATATTCGAATATCATTTCCTTTTTTTCTGTTATTGTTTTATCCATATTATCTATCTTTATTGAGTCTGTCTTTTTTAGCTTTTTCATCGTATTAGACCTTGGTTTTACATTTTCCACTTCATCGTTTCCATATTTTTTTATTATTTTTTTCACATCACCACTGAAATAACGCTCATATAGATATGCTTCCATCTCCGGAGTCATATCTAGTTTTATTACTTGGGACAATGACTGATTTACATTCATTTTTAAAGATACATCGTGATAACCATCACATATCAACTTCAATATTCGCCTTTCATCCTGCGACACTGGAACCTCTGTATTATTCCATTCGGTCTTGTTGAGTTTTCTTTGTTTTAAATCCATAGAAACTAAGTGTGTTTTATTAATGTATATTTTTCCTTTTCTTTACTTCAATTTTATAATATATATGTAAAAACTTTTTTGAGATTCTTTTTTGAAAATTTCAAAAATGGACAATTTTAAATTGTCCAATTTTCATTTTTTCAAAATACTTTTTTACAGAAAAAAGTGAAAAAACGGGTTGTGACGATAATGCAGTATTT
>Ga0075480_10000246_pt1 | contig 30894 bp, 32 predicted proteins | sample DEB08_DNA_7_FD_81590 | JGI IMG/M metagenome (GOLD analysis project Ga0075480, IMG submission 81590) | Aqueous microbial communities from the Delaware River and Bay under freshwater to marine salinity gradient to study organic matter... | ecosystem: Environmental > Aquatic > Marine > Coastal ... | reverse complement strand
TACCTTGCTGATACTTCTCAGCTATCGAGTAGTTGTAACTGCGCAGCAGGTCAAGTTCTGCCGAGAGCTCGGCGAGGTTGTACTGCAGGTGCTGATTCGCAAGCAGTGGCTTTCCGAAGGCGTGACGTTCACGAAGGTATTGAGCGGTTCGCTCCAATGCCAACTCACATGCGCCAACTGTTGAGTACGCAGCCCACATTCGCTCGACAACAAACTGTGCCATCTGCTGCTGAAACCCACGACCAATTTCACCGATGGTGTTGCTCACAGGAACGCGGCAGTCATCAAATGAGAGTAAACCGGTGTCTGATGCTCGCATGCCAAGTTTGTCGAGCTTCTTTGACACCGAAAAGCCTTCTGTATCTGTCGGCACGATGATCTGGCTCATCCCGTTGTAACCGCCATCATCTGATGTTCGTGCCAGCAGACAGAGCCAATCAGCCTGCAGCGAGTTTGTGATCCACATCTTTGAACCATTGATGACCCACTGGTCGCCATCTCTCACCGCGCGGGTTCTCAACCCAGCAACGTCTGAGCCAGCATCAGGTTCACTGACAGCGATGGAGCACACGTTCGTGCCTTCGAGCGCTGGTTTCAAAAACTTTGCCTTCTGTTCGGCTGAACCAAACTTCGCTAGCGACGGTGTGGCCATATCGACCTGAACACCAAGAGCCATCGGCAACGAACCGTGATCACAACGGCCAAACTCCTCAGCCAGAATCACTGTGAACAGGTGGTCAGCGCCTTGGCCACCAAATTCGGGTTCGTATTCAAGACCTAGAAAACCGAGCGAACCCATTTTCGAAAAGATGTCACGAAGAGGCATCATCTCGGCTTCTTCCCATTCCGGAATTCGAGGATTTACCTCTTGCTCAACGAATGATCGGACAACTGAACGGAACTCTTCATGTTCTGCAGTGAAGTTCATGTTGTAGACGCTACGCGCCCGGCTCGCTCAGACTGATATCGAGTCGCGTAGTTTGCAGACATGACCATTCAGCACCAGCAGCGAGCAATTGACCTCGGCATTGTTATTCAAGACTCAGAACGCTCACTTGCGTTTTACCGTGACCTTCTGGGAATGAACCATGAAGGCGACATGCCAATGCCCATCGGTGGTGGCGGAACGATGCATCGTCTCCGCTGTGGCGATTCGCTGATCAAGTTGGTGTGCTTTGATGCAACTCCTGAGGCGCGACCTGGGAGCGGTGGTATTGAGGGCGGAACCGGTTATCGGTACTTCACCATCCACATGGAAAACATTCACGAGGTCGTTGCAGCATGCGAGGCAGCGGATGTGAAAGTGGTGACACCAGTCGTCGAGCTACGACCAGGTGTGACCATTGCGATCGTGCGAGACCCAGATGGGAACCTCGTCGAATTCCTTCAGATGGGATGAGTCAACAGGTGTCACCCAACGGCGGGTGGCACCAGTTCATTCGACCAACGTGTTGATCAACGCTCAGACGGCGAGGAGATCGCGGGCACCAGTATCGCTTGACGGGTGACGCAACTTTGACATTGCGCGTGCCTCGATCTGGCGGATGCGCTCACGGGTGAGATTAAAGTGCTCGCCAACCTCTTCAAGGGTGCGAGGTTCACCACGGTCAAGGCCAAAACGAAGTTTTAGTATCTCGCTCTCACGCTCATCGAGCGGAGCAAGCAGACGCGAGATTTCCTCGGGAAGCAACGCAGTTGCTGCAACCTCGAACGGCGATTCAGCGGCACGGTCTTCGACAACATCGCCAAGTTCGGCATCTCCATCTTCGCGAAGTGGCTCTGAGAGGGACAGTGGCTCGGCAGCGAAGCGAAGTGCTTCGGTGACCTTGTCTTCTGGCATCTCGACCTCTTGGGCGAGTTCAGCCAGCGTTGCTGGTCGACCGTATTTCAACTCAAGGCGAGTACGTGCCTTCTGCAGACGAGCGAGTGTGTCGCCGGCGTGAACTGGCAGGCGGATTGTTCGACCGGTATTTGCGATACCGCGAGTGATTGCCTGGCGAATCCACCATGTGGCGTAGGTGGAGAATTTGAAACCTTTACGCCAGTCGAACTTTTCAACAGCGTGCATCAGGCCAAGGTTGCCTTCTTGAATCAAGTCGAGGAGTGGCAGACCAGATGCTTGGTACTTCTTCGCGATCGACACCACGAGACGCAGGTTTGATTGCACGAATTGACGCTCTGCTTCTTCGCCACGGCGAGCGGTTCGCCGCAACTCTCGCTTCTTGTGAGTTGTGAGATCTTTTCCACCGGCCTCGAGAACCTCGAGGGCTTCTTTTCCGGCCTCGATTTCCTTTGCAAGACGAACTTCGTCGTCCTTCGTGAGCAGGACGTACTGTCCGATGTCGGTGAGGTAAAGACGGACGAGATCCTCGTCGTCTCTGTCAACTCGTTCCTTCGCCATTACGGCTCCCTTTTCGGTGGAAAATCGGTGGATGAGACAACTGTCACGATACCGACGTAGAGGCCGACACCCACCGAAAAATGTGAGGTAACATAGTTGTAATTCGATTCGCAATCCCTTGGAGGTAGATGATGTCGAACCCAGTTCTTAATGAGCGAACCCTTGCAAAATGGGCAGCCCCAGACGCGTCCCAGCGCGCTGGAGTGAATGACGGCCCGATCTCTGATTGGACTCCACCGCCCTCGCCAGGTGAGACAATGACGGTCCGAGGCAGTGTCAGCGCAACGGCGGTGCTGATTGTGTTGTTGCTGCTCTCAGCAACCTACGGCTGGTATAAGACAGGCTCGCCAATCGTCGGTGCTCAGGGCACTGTGCAGTATGGCATTCCTCCGCTTGCGATGGTCGGTGTGTTCGTTGGGCTTGGTCTTGCATTTCTCATGGCGTTTAAGCCGCATCTCGCCCGCTTTGTGGCACCGGTGTACGCGCTTGCGCAGGGCGTGTTTGTGGGTTCGGTATCACGAGCATTCGAAGAGTTCTATGACGGCATCGTCATCCAGGCAGCTGGCGCCACGCTCGCTGTTACTGCGGTGATGTTGGGTCTGTACGTCACCGGTGTGATCCGAGTAACTGATCGATTCCGAAAAATTGTGATTTCTGCAACCCTCGGTGTGATGGTGTTCTACATGATCTCGTGGGTGGTATCGCTATTCGGTGGAAACGTGTCGTTCCTTGCAAGTTCAAGCCTGATGTCAATCGGTTTCAGCGTGATCGTCGCAGGTCTCGCGGCGATGAACCTCGCCCTCGATTTCGATTTCATTGAACGGGGATCTCAGGCTGGGCTACCGAAGCATTTCGAGTGGTTTGCAGCGTTCGGACTACTTGTCACCCTTGTGTGGCTCTACCTCGAATTGTTGAGGCTGCTCGCAAAAATGCGAGAGCGGTGAACGACCGAGTCGTTGAAGCTGCCGCTGTCGGGGCGGCTGGTGCGGCATTAGGTGCTGGTGCTGGTGCTCTTGTTGGACTTGCCGGCCCAGCTGCCGCAGTCGCTGCTACCAACGGAGTTATTTCGGGATTTCGCAAGACGTACGATTGGCGTACGCAATCAGGTCGACTGGCGTTTGTTCTCGACTCATCGTGGGCACTTGTAACCACCGCTGCGGGGCTTATCTCACAACTTGTTGGTGTGATGACCCGAAGCCGGTTCGACGAGGAATTGAGCGACCGGTCAAATCGTCACGTGTACGAACGCGGCTTTGTCATTCGCCGCAACTTTGCAGTCACCGTTGGCAATGTGGTGTCTGGGGCAGGTGATACTCGCGATGAACGTCGTCGTCATCTCGTTACCGACCATGAGGATGTTCACATCTGGCAGGCGCGTGTACTCGGCCCATTGTTTTCTGTGATCTATGTCGGATGGATGATCGTGATGACTCCGTTCGCGGTGATGGGCTGGGCTCGTGGTCGGCTATCTGGCGACCGGTCAACATCGCTGTGGGCGGCAGTGGATCGATGCGCCTATTGGCGGAACCCGCTGGAGCGTCAGGCGTATCTCAGAGCGAGTCAAGCCAGCGAAGCACGATCCGGTTGAACTCATCCGGGGCCTCTTGTTGCACCCAGTGGCCAATACCTGTGATGAGCTCAGTCGCTTGATGATTCGGTAGGTCTGCATTCATCCGGGCGAGATATTCGGGCCGCCCCAGAATCACTGGGTCAAGGTCGCCAGCGATGAAGAATGTCGGCATCGTGAGTGGCTCGGCGCCAATTGAATCAAATATGTCGAAGTTGGCGTCAAGGTTGCGGTACCAGTTGATTGGTCCGGTAAACCCGCTCGTTGTGAACTGCTTCGTATACAACTCAAGGTCGGTTTCGTTCATCCATGGTGGGCGCCCTTCGATGCGTCCGCCGATCATGTGCTCGAAATAGTCGGTGAGGCGTGTCCCTTCGGCAGGAAGCGGTCCTCCCACTAGTGATCGCATGCCCTCACCAGACGCCATGTGCGCGATTGACAGTAAGAAACGTTCCGGGTCGGCGTTGAGTTCTTCATCAGCAATTCCCGGAGTTTGGAAATAGAGAATGTAGAAGAAGTTGTCGCCGTGTGCTGCCTTCAAGTTTTCAGTTGGGCGTATTGGCCAAGGGGTGAAGGGAACACTCGCAGCGATGAGGGCTCGACAGCGCGACGGGTGGCGTTGCCCGATATGCCACGTAATAATTGCTCCCCAGTCGTGGCCGATGATGACTGCGTCGTCAGCATCAATGTCGTCAAGTAGGGCGATGACATCATCGGCAAGAATGTCGCCTCTGTATGCCGAAATTTCTGGAGGGGCACTCGAACTCGCATATCCACGTTGGTCAGGTATCAACACCCGCCAGCCAGCGTCGACGAGTGGCGACACTTGGTGGCGCCATGAATGTGACGATTCAGGAAATCCGTGCAGCAATACCGCAACACCGCTCGTGCCTGAGCCTTCGTCAATCACATCGAGTTCGATGCCACTTGCAACTTCGACTCGTCGAACCGTCACAGATCTACTCCAATTCGGCGAGCGTCGTCAGATAGTAAGTCAATTTCACATATCAGCCGCTGACACATGCGATGTGTGGACGGATCAAGATCAGCATTGGTGGCGGCATCAAGTGCCTTCACCTCGCTGCGAAGGGAGGCGATGTACTCACTCACCTGAGCATGTTCACGTAGGGGTATAGAAGTTCCCTCAGCTGGAATTGACGGAAGACGTGATTCCCACAACGCAGCAATCTTGTCGAGGGCATGGGTTCCCAGCACGGCAAAGCGTTGAGCAGCGCCTGGCTCAAGCGCTAGCGCATCTGCAGCGAGCCGGTCTGACCAGAACTGTGCTTCTGAAATGCCCAGTTGGCATTGCGCGTAAAGATGACCGATGTCGGTCACGGCTGACGTCGGGCAGTCGGGTCAGCTGCGAGCACTTCTGCGGACAACTCTTCACCAGTGACTTCATCTGTCCAATAGGTACCCTCGCTCAGTCGACTGAGAGCGGTAGCCACGTTGTCAAGGTCAGCGGCGACCTGGTCGATATCAAGGTCTTTCGATGGTGTCACTGCTTCATCACTCACGAACGTAGAGGTTAGCCAGCACGGCTGCGTAGGGCGCGACGACGACGCGCAAGTATGACCCACGAAATGAAAATTGCTGAGGCAATAATCCAGACAACGAGTAAGACTCCGAGCACGGTGGAGATTCGACTTGTCAAGGTTGTGGGATTATCAGTCGTTTGAGAGGTGGTCATCTCTAGCGACGCGGTCGAACCGTCGAGCGGGGCACTCCAGATTTCAATGCGCTCTCCACCGTCTGTCGAGGTATCAGGCATTGCAATCGAGATATCAAACGACATGACATCAGCAGGCGAGCGGCCTTCAAGCAGATCCCCAAACGGCGTCCCACCCAGAAGCGTGTTGAGTTCAGCATCCGAGAAGTCATCGAAGCCGTTCGTGAGGCCAAGTGTCGCTGAAACTGAATTATCAGCAGCGGTCACCCGATCGGCAGTATCTCGTGTGAGATCTCGGCGAACAGCGACATCTCGTAGTGGTGCGCCAATTGAGTTGAGAATGTCGGCGAGTTCGTCGGCGTTTGCAAAATTGTGGCTGAGCGTCATCACCACACCACCGTCTGCGGTTGGCGATGGGCCATCGGCGAGCCATCCAGAACCGAGGAGATCATCGACGAGGACGCGAGAAGCGATCGACGGAGCTGCGGTAACGAGTTCTTCGTCGGCAACGACGCGAATACTGACCGAACCAGAACCATTCGCCGACATTGATACAGCAACGTCAACATCAAGCTGACACGATGCAAGCACGAGCAGAAGTGGTGCGATCAGCAACAGGCGGGCGGATTTCAGGAGTTGCACTGCCCCCATCATGGCAGGCGAAATTCATATGTCGCATGTCGGTCGACTCTGGCAACATGGGAGAGATGAATTGTGCGATCGAAGGCCGTCTCGTTCTCGAACATCACATTCGAGATGGCCGAGAGGTCTTCATACCGCTTGAGGAACTCACTGTGCACCACCCAATGTTCGGTGAGCGTCGTTTACCGACTGGCGAACACCGCTTTGCTTCAGATCTCGCTTCGGTCCCGTGGCCATTTGTATGGCTCATCGGGCGGACTGGGCCGCACCTCCGTGCAGCAATTGTCCACGATTGGCTGATTCATGCTCTTGATTCGGATGACGCACCGGTTCCAGATCGCATGGCGGCAGATGATGTGTTCAGGGATCTTTTGCGTGCTGATGGCGTTTCCGCGGCACGCCGCTATCTCATGTACCTCGCCGTACGGTTTGCCACGATCTGGCGCCGAAGGTCGAAGTGGAACCGCACGCTTAGCGTGTTGGTTCAAACAGCAACAATCGGTGTATTGCTAGCCCCTGCGACTGTACTTGTCATGTTGACCGCTGGTCTGTTCAACCTAGTTGAGCGTGCGACTAAGCGATAACTACTCAGCAGTCGGAGCCTCGGCTGGAGGTTCGTCATTGGGTGCAGTGGCTGCAAGTTCAACTGATGACGGAGGAACAAACCCTTCGACTGCGTTGAACGTCAATGACAGTGAACCCTCGCGCTCTGGGTCTTCGACGGTGTCGACGACAACGATCTGACCTGCGCTGAACTCCTTGTAAAGGATCTTCTCAGAGAGAACGTCTTCAATCTGTCGTTGGATTGCCCGACGGAGAGGGCGGGCTCCAAGTTGAGGGTCGTAGCCAATCTCGGCGAGCAGTTCTTTTGCAGATTGTGTGAGTTCAATGCCGATGCCTTGGTCTTCCAATTGTCCGGCAAGGCGAGCAAGCATGAGATCAACCATCTGAACAACTTCGCTCTTTGCGAGTTCGTGGAACACGATGACCTCGTCGATGCGGTTGAGGAACTCCGGCCTGAAGTGCTGCTTCAGGGCATCGTTGACCTTCTCTTTCATCCGCTCATATGACATTGCTGAGTCATCAAGTGTGAATCCCACGTTTGCCTTGCGCAGGTCTTGTGTGCCGAGGTTCGAGGTCATGATGAGCACCGTGTTGCGGAAGTCAACGGATCGACCCTGTGAATCTGTGAGGCGGCCTTCTTCAAGAATTTGCAAGAGCGTGTTGAAGACGTCTGGGTGAGCTTTTTCGATTTCATCGAACAGCACGACAGAGAATGGCTTACGACGCACGGCCTCGGTCAGTTGGCCACCTTCTTCATACCCGACATATCCCGGAGGAGAGCCGACAAGGCGGCTGACGGTGTGCTTCTCCATGTACTCGGACATGTCGAGCGTGATCAGCGAAGAATCGTCACCAAACAGGAATTCAGCGAGAGTCTTCGCAAGTTCGGTCTTGCCGACACCAGTTGGGCCAAGGAAGATGAATGACCCGCTTGGGCGCTTCGGATCTTTCAGTCCCGCACGTGTCCTGCGAATCGACTGGCTAACTGCAGCAACGGCATTGTGCTGGCCAATGATGCGCTTATGAAGTTCATCTTCCATGCGCAGCAATTTTTGGGTCTCTTCTTCAGTGAGTTTGTAAACCGGAATACCAGTCCACATCGACAGCACGTCAGCGATTGCTTCTTCATCGACCTCATCGAACAGATCAACTCCAGATGCCTTTACTTCTGACTCCTTCGCTGCTTTCTCTTCGAGAAGTGACTTCTCCTGATCGCGAAGTGCGCCGGCATCTTCAAACCGCTGCTCTTCAACTGCGGTTCGCTTCTCGCGAAGAACGTCTTCAAGACGACGTTCGATGTCGCGAAGGTCAGGAGGTGTCTGCATTCGCTTAATACGAAGACGCGAGCCTGCCTCGTCGATGAGGTCAATCGCCTTATCAGGAAGGAAGCGGTCGGCAATGTAACGATCAGCAAGATTGGCCGCAGAAACGATCGCCTGATCGGTGATCGTTACTCGGTGGTGTGTTTCGTACTGTTCGCGCACCCCTTTGAGGATCTCAATGGTATGTGACAGTGTTGGTTCTTCGACCTTTACAGGCTGGAAGCGACGCTCGAGAGCAGCATCTTTTTCAATGTGCTTGCGATACTCATCGAGGGTGGTCGCTCCAACCGTTTGGAGTTCACCACGAGCCAACATTGGTTTCAAGATTGATGCCGCATCGATCGCGCCCTCTGCGGCACCGGCACCTACGAGGGTGTGAATTTCATCAATGAACAAAATGATGTCACCGCGAGTATTGATCTCTTTGAGAACTTTCTTCAACCGCTCTTCGAAGTCGCCTCGATAGCGCGAGCCGGCTACGAGTGATCCGAGGTCGAGTGTGTAGAGCTGCTTATTTCGCAGGGTGTCGGGCACTTCGTCATTTACGATGCGTTGTGCAAGCCCTTCGACAATTGCGGTCTTACCAACGCCAGGTTCGCCGACCAGCACCGGATTGTTCTTGGTTCGACGCGAGAGAATCTGCATGACACGCTCGAGTTCAGTCGCACGCCCAATCATTGGGTCAAGCGCATTTTCACGAGCCATTTGAGTGAGATTGCGCCCGAATTGGTCGAGAATCTGGCTGTTCTTATCGTCGCCTTCAGACTTTGATGAACCGCCAACCCCAGCGGCCTGACCACCTGATTCTGGGCGACTCGATTGTCCGCTACCGGAGGATCCCTGATACCCGCTCAACAGCTGGATGACCTGCTGGCGCACGCGAGAGAGGTCAGCTCCAAGTTTCACCAGCACTTGGGCGGCAACTCCTTCACCCTCACGGATGAGTCCGAGCAGGATGTGCTCGGTGCCGATGTAGTTGTGGCCAAGTTGCAGCGCCTCACGAAGTGAGAGCTCAAGCACTTTCTTCGCACGTGGTGTGAAGGGAATGTGCCCTGACGGCGATGAACCGCCTTGGCCAATGATCTCTTCAACCTGATTGCGAACAGCTTCGAGAGAAATTGACATGCTCTCAAGTGCTTTCGCAGCAACTCCTTCGCCCTCGTGAATGAGTCCGAGCAGGATGTGCTCGGTGCCGATGTAGGCATGGTTGAGAAGGCGGGCCTCCTCTTGGGCGAGGACGACTACCCGCCTGGCTCGGTCAGTGAAGCGTTCGAACATGATCCGCCTTTCAGGTCGTCTTTCTCTTTGTTGCATCCTACCGGTGGCTGAGGTCGTCTAGCCGAACGAAGCGACGATGATCGCGCAGGTGTTAACGAAGTCATACCTGAGGGCGTAGCCTGCGGACGTGGCTGAATCTGTCTTCCCACTTATTGAGGTGCTTGGAGCTGAGCGCCAACGGGTTGAAGACGAACTTCTCGCGTCTGTTCAGACTTCTGATGAACACCTCACGGAACTCGCCCAACACTTAATTATTGCTGGCGGCAAACGGTTGCGCCCGGTGCTGACCATGGTCGCGGGCGCTCTCGGTGACGGTTCGATCTCGCGAGATGTCGTGAGGGGAGGGGTCTCCTGTGAGCTTGTTCACCTTGGATCTCTTTACCACGACGACGTCATGGACGAATCGCCCACAAGACGTGGAGTGGAAACAGTCAACGCGAAGTGGGGAAATCTGCAAGCAATTCTTGCCGGTGATTTCCTTCTTGCTCGCGCCTCCGAAATTGCGGCATCGCTCGGAACTGAGGTGGCTGGGCTGCTCGCAAAAACCATCGCTTGGTTGTGCGAAGGTCAAATCGAAGAGCTCCGCACCACGTACGACGCGTCTCGCACACGTGAGAGTTACTTTGCATCGATACGCGGTAAGACAGCGTCGTTATACGGGACATCAGCTCGAGTAGGAGGAATCGTCACCGGCCTCGATCGACCGGTGATAGATGCGCTGACCGAATATGGCGATTCTTTCGGGATGCTGTTCCAGATCATTGACGACGTGCTCGACATCGTGTCGACCGACGAAGACCTCGGTAAGCGTGCCGGACATGACATGCAGGTCGGTGTGTATACCCTTCCTGTGCTCTGCACGTTGGCAAACGGCGGTTCAAGTGCAGAACGCCTGCAAGAACTCTTCGGCGAAACGCTTGATGAGCAACAGCGTCTTGAGGCACTGACGCTTGTGCGTGGTTCGGGTGGTATCGACGATGCCTGCGAGATTGCAGCATCGTTTGTTGAGTCGGCGGTTGCCGCAACAGAGGGGTTCCCTGACGGAAGGGCAACCGAGGCTCTACGAGCAGCCCCCCGAGCGCTGCTCGACACTGTGTTATCGCCGACGGCGTGACCTCTTGATCGAGCTGTCGCATTGCCGGCGCGCAGTTGTGTCAGCGCCTGAGCGAGGTGTCAAATGTTGAACGCAGTAATGCGTCAGCAGCAACGGTTGAGTGCGCGGCGAGCGGAAGTGCTAGCCGACCAACTTTGTGTCCCAAGATCGGGAGCATCACCCTTCCAATTCGGCGCCTTCGATCCAATGCCGATGTGAGGTTGGCAGAGTATTTCTGCAGTGGCGCCGAGGCACCTTCGTCGATTGCGTCGGCAACGACCTCGCCGGCGAGTCGGCCCGAAAGAAGAGATCCAGAGACCCCAATGCCACTCAAGGGGTCTGCGGTCGATCCGGCATCTCCCGCAACAACAAATGTGGGGCCGAGAATCGGACTAACCGATCCGCCGACAGGAAGCCGGCGCTCACGTCCAAGCTCGAGTGGTGTATCTGGGTCGAGACCACATCGGAATGCGTGAGTGCGCACCATTTCGTCGAGAACTTGTAGGAGATTGATTGACTCAACATCACGCACCGTCGACGGAACAACAACGCCTCCCGTCATTGAGCCAGCGCCACTAGGTAGCAACCATCCATACCCCGCCAACGAATTTTCACTTGATCGAGTGAGGTCAAGGGCGATGTTGACCGTTGATGTGGCTGCAAGATTCGATCTCCATACTCCATTAATAGCCACGAGGTAGGGAAGATCTCGGCGCCGATACGTCCCGAGGGTTCTTCCGAATGTGCTGTTCGCGCCGTCGGCGATTACGGAATATTCGGCCTGTAACTCAATGTCGGTGCTGCATAGGGCGCCCCGGAGAAATCCTCGTTCAATAATGGGTGTTGTTGCTCGCGTGCTCTCGAGGACGGACACTCCGACATCTCGACAACGTTGTCGGAGGGCTTTGAACAAGGCGTCTTGCTGGACAACGAGTGCAGCACCACCTCGTAACGGACGCTCAATACCGTCTTGATGATGCGAGAAGCGCACACTCGTAATTTCGTGGCCGTGCACATTGACCTCAAGTTGCTGAAGGTCGCGGTAGGACCCATGGTCGATCAGCCATGAACGATGTGAGACAGCGGCATTTGGAGCCCGCTGCTCAACCATGACAACGGAGTGCCCTCGTAACGCAAGTGTGATCGCCGCGGTAGCACCCGCAGGGCCGCCACCGATGACGAGGGCATCATGGCGGAGTATGGGCGACGTTGCCGTCTCATCCCTCCATCATTGCGGGTGACCCAGGAGCGGGGCCATCACCAATCTCGATGATGCCTTCGTGACTCTCATGGATCGAAGCAAGAGCGGCACCAGATTCGAGTTCAATGAAGATCTCGGATTCCTCGGAGCACCATTCTTCAAATTCTTCGGCGTAATCGCCTTCTGAATCAGCGCCACCCAAGGTATATCGCTCGTAGCAAACTGCGCCAAGAAGTTCATAGTCGGTGATGGCGCCGCTGAACCCGGGCATGACGCCGCGCTCTCCAGTGAGGTGCGGGCCCCCCTCTCGATTTGGGTTGCCGTAATTTGAGACACCAGCGATGTTGTATGCGCCGGTTCCGTACATCACGTAACGAAGCTGGTCTTCAATGTTGGGGAACGTTTTGAGAACTTCACCTTCGGAGAACTGGTATCCAACTCCACCTTGACCGTTTCCGCCGTGGCACCCCGCGCAGGTCGAGTACTGCTCTGCACCAATGGCGAGCGGTCCAGAAGCCTCTTCTGCTTGGGCGGTCACCGAACGGACATACATGAACATCCAGATCGGAAGGAGAGCGAGTCCGGCCATTGCCCAACTTGGAATCTTTTTACGTGAGCGATACTTCGAGACGACGAACGAATCTGGTTTTGGCGGAGGCGGGCTTGCCGCCTCTGGCGCTGCGGCGCGCGGAGCCGGACCAGAAGGAGTCGCTGCTTCAGGGACCGCTGGTGCCGATGATGCTGTGTTGGTCTCCGCTGGAGCGGCGGTGGATGCGTCGCCTCCACCAAGCGCGGCGCGCCTCTCTCGGCTGCGCTGAAGGAGATGCTCAGGAATCTCAGTCACCCCAACACGATAGACGGCGAATGCTCAAACGCGTGAATCTTGGATGTTGAACTCGAAGATCTTGCCAATGAACTTATGCACAACCTGACGTGAGTCGGGGTACAAGATGCCAGAATGGAGAAAACCTGCCGACAACTCATCTTCGGGAATAGGAATTTTGGTTGTTGGCGCGACTACAGTCTCTGCGGGTAGTGCTTCATTGAAGCTCGATCAACGGAAAGCAATGAGGAGCGACATGATCGCCTTTAACTGGAATGTGCTTGAGTGGCCGGGAATGAATACGGCGTTCCTGACGTCATTCATCGCGTCCAACATCTTGACGTTCGCAGTGATGGCTTACGGTCGTCGTCGCCCGGTCGGAAAGCCGACTTCCTGGGGCGAAGCAATGGTTGGCTCGGTGTACGCATTCGGTGTGATGTTCCTCGCCTTCGGTGTTGTCCCGCACCAGTGGATTGACCATGCTGACAAAGACCTCGGTTGGGATCGCAGCAAGATCATTTTTGGACCTGGCGGAATCTTGAAGCCCAAAGCGTTCGATGGCTGGTTCCCGTTCACTATGCAGTACGAGGCGATCCGCGACGTCATTGTCGTCGTGCTTCACGCCTACTACTTCGGCCTGTTGATCTTCATTTGGATCTGGTGGCAGAAGCGCGGAGATTCTGTTGCGAAGGAACTCCCAACAAGTTCGTATGGCCGCCCTCTCGTGAGGAAAGCCTGAGGTTCAGCAATGGCACGTACTGACGCCAATCCGCCGATGATGCCGTTCACCGACGAGTACGCACTCGTCGAGGTGGACGCTGATTATTTGACGCGCGCAGTTAAGCCAAAGCAATTTATTCACATCGACCAGTCCGAATGCATTATGTGCGAAGGCTGCGTCGATATTTGTCCGTGGAAGTGCATCCACATGGTGCAACCTGAGTCAATCACCGAGGCCGAAGGAACAGAGCGCCCTGGTGACGACCCCTCAGACAATGTGGTCTTCATTATTGATGACGACATTTGCACCCGATGCGCTCTCTGCGTTGACCGCTGCCCAACCGGGGTAATCATCCTCGGAAAGGTAGGACCGGCAACATCTGCTGGTGAAAGTCACACCCGTACCAATAACCATGGCTACTCCTACGGCATGAGGTTCTGATCCCACATGGCAAAGATCATTGACGAAACCCCCCGCCCGACCGCGAAAGAGCGTGTTCAGCAGACCGTTGATTCTGTTCAAGGATCACAGGTCTGGAGCAGTATTTTCCGGCCCGGCTCAATCTTCAGAAAGGGCTACACCGATAGCCCACGTAACCGTTCATACGTCATTATGAACTCGGTGCTGTACCACCTTCACCCGGTAAAGGTGAAGCGTCACGCCGTGAAGGTCAGTTACACCCTGTGTCTCGGTGGGCTGAGCTTCTTCCTCTTTATCTTGCTGACGGTGACGGGCATCTTCTTGATGTTCTTCTATCGACCCGAAGCAACAGCCGCATGGGACGACATCTCTAACCTGCAGACGTCGGTGACCTTCGGTTTACTCGTAAGAAATATGCATAGATGGGGAGCCCACCTGATGGTGCTCTCCGTGTTCTTGCATATGGCTCGAGTGTTCTACCACGGCGCCTACAAGCCCCCTCGAGAGTTCAACTGGGTGATTGGCGTCATTTTGCTCACGTTGACATTGTTGCTGTCGTTCACCGGTTACCTGTTGCCGTGGGACCAGCTCGCGATGTGGGCCGTTGCGGTGGGTACCAACATGATGGGGTACACACCGGTCTTCGGACAAGAAGTGAGATTCGTGTTGCTCGGTGGCGCTGAAATCGGTTCGGAAACTCTGCTCCGATGGTACGTGCTACACGTGCTGTTCTTCCCGTTCATCATCGTCATCTTCATGGCGATTCACTTCTGGCGTGTCCGCAAGGACGGCGGCATCAGTGGACCGCTCTGATCGGAGGCTCACCCCATGACTGAGATTCCAGAACATCTACTAAAGCGAGCGCAGGCCGCTCGCGAGAAAGCGGCAGAGCCCGCTGCTGACGCGGCCGCGCCCGCTGAAGAGGCAGCAGGTGATTCGCGCATTCCGGCACACCTGTTAGAACGTTCGAAGTCAGCAAAATCACGTTCCGAAGGTGGCGCCGAGGCGTCAGGTGGTGGCGTTGCCGTCGCCGATCGCGCAGCCGCTGCGGTTGCCGCTGCCCCTGCCGGCGGCGGGGTTCCAGTTGGTGCAGGCCCTGGTGGGCACACCCAGCGCCTTCTGACAGTCGTTAAGTCTGGCTCAATTCAAGAGGTCAAGGCGACGCCAGTCGACAAAGTTCATACGTGGCCGCACTTGCTCGCGGCCGAGTTTGTGGCGGCGCTTGCTTGTCTTGCGTTTACCTTCCTGTTCTCGGTTTGGGTCAACGCTCCGTTGTTGCAGCACTCAAACCCGAACCAGACGCCAAACCCGTCGAAGGCACCTTGGTACTTCCTTGGTCTGCAGGAACTGCTCACCATGTTCCACCCAATGGTCGCTGGTGTGACGATTCCTGGTGTCGGAATCATCGTGATGATTTTTGCTCCGTATATCGACCGGAACCCTTCAAACAAGCCAGAGGATCGCAAATTTGCAACCTCTCTCATGACCGTACACCTCATGTTCTGGGCAGTGCTGGTAATGATTGGTTCGTTCTTCCGGGGTCCGGGCTTCAACTTCACGCTGCCATGGCGTGACGGACTCTTCTTCGAGTTGTGAGGTCGACATGAGTGCAACTTCCATCATTCTCATTGCGGTTATTGCGCTGATTGTTCTTGCCGGTGCCTCATTCGCGACTCTCGCTCGTCGGAGCGATGTTCGTGGTGCGGGTGCCCTGAGTGACGAGACCGTTGCCCGCGATCGTGCTGCTCGCAAGGCTGCAGGATCGAGCGCATCTACTTCAGATGGTGCAGCAGTCGAAGCCGAGGCTGCCGCGGTTCGCGCCGGCACCGACCTCATGCCGGCGAAAGATTTGGCTCCGGAGCCCTTCGTTCCGGCCGACCCGGATGCCATTGGCGTGAGCCGTCGTCAATTCTTTAACCGGGCAACGATCTCGCTGATGAGCGCCGGGCTCGGTGCATTCGCTGCTGCCTCATTTGTTGGGTTTTTGTGGCCAACGAAAACAGGCGGCTTCGGCGGCAAAGTCCCAATCGGCCGATACGACGACATCGTGTCGGGCATTCGTCAGAGCCAAGGATTCTTTTACGCCCCTGAGGCTCGTGCCTGGATCACCGAATACCCGGTTGACGCAGTTGCGAAGGCAGAAGGCATCTACAAAGAGTCGGTCCTGGCAGGAATGCGCCAGGGCTTGATTGCCTCGTATCAGAAGTGCCCACACCTTGGATGTCGCGTGCCACAGTGCACCTCAAGCCAGTGGTTTGAATGTGGATGCCACGGCTCTCAATACAACCGTGTTGGGGAGAAAAAAGGTGGTCCTGCACCGCGAGGCATGGATCACTTCCCGGTGGAGTTCACCGCTGCTGGCGACGTGATTGTTGATACCGGCACAATCGTTCAGGGTGTGCCAATTGGTGTCAACACCACTGGTCAAGAAGCGGAAGGTCCTCACTGCGTGGGAGCAAGTGATCACTGATGATTGCCTTAACAACTACCTCAATCGCATGGGTGCTGCTCATCATCGTCACGGCGGGTTTCATTGTCTACGCCGTTCTCAATGGTCGATCAGCTCGTGATGAACTCGGTTCAGAAATTGAGCTAGCGCCGAACCGCAAAAAGTATCTCGAAGATGAAGAGCTCGAAGGACGTCGTCTTGAGATGGTGCAGTTCACCGGGGTGCTGCTCCTCATCGTTGTAGTGATTGCCCTCCCGTTGTATTGGGTATTCGAACCAGCCCGTCAGGCTGGTGCGGTTGAAGCGCAGGAAGAAATCTTCGTTGACTGGGGTGAGCGTTTGTTCGCTCCAACGGCTGAAGGTGGCTTCAACTGTGCAGGCTGTCACGGCGGTTATGCCGGATCCGGTGGCGAAGCAGCATGGAACGTGACCGACCCAGTGACGGGCGAGGTTGAAGCTGTCAACTGGAAGGCCCCAGCACTCAACAACATCTTCTACCGGTTTGATGAAGACGAGGTTCGTTTCATTCTTGTTTATGGTCGTCCATTCTCGCCGATGAGTCCATGGGGTGTCGCTGGCGGTGGCCCGATGAACGAACAGCAAATTGACACGTTGATCTCGTACCTCCACTCGATTCAGATTCCACGTGAGAATTGTGGAGTCGGAGAAGAAGATCCGCGGAGTTGCCCATCAGGAAACCTTCCGAGCGATATTCAGTCAGACATTGACACCCGCGCTTGGCAACTCGTCGACGATGGAACCTATGGCTCGTACGGAGAGGCCTTATTCAATCTTGATCTTGGCAGCGGTGCGTATAGCTGCGCCCGTTGCCATACCCCTGGCTGGAGTTGGGGAGACCCTGGTGTCACAGGTCAAGGTGCCTTTGGTTGGAACCTCACCGGCGGAAAAGCAGCATCAGCTTTCCCTGACGAGGCTGACATGATCTCGTTTATCAAGAACGGTTCAAATTACGGAGCCAAATACGGCATTCAAGGGCAGGGCAGCGGGCGTATGCCTGGCTTTGGTTCGATGCTGACTGATGAGCAGATTGAAGCTGTTGTCGATTACGTGAGGGGCCTGTGATGTCTGCAGCATTGCTCGCGATCAACTGGGAACCAGAACTTCGTGGTGTCCTCACCGTCATCTTAGGAACCGTGGCGTTCATGGGCTCGGTCTACATGATCCTCGGCACCAACATTGGGGCTCGCCTTGGATTCCTCGTGACGCTATGTGGACTTGCCGGCTGGATGGCCCTTATGGGTGGCATCTGGTGGATCTATGGCATTGGCTTGAAGGGTGCAGACCCATCATGGGTGCAAGTTCCGGGTAGGACTGTCATCCAAGATGCGAGCGACCTCTACCAGGCTGGAGTTCTTGAGAATCGACTGGCCCTCACCGATGTTGATGTTCCTGCTGACATCAACGACGTGGTGTATGACGGTTTCGTCAGCGAAGAGTGGCGCGTGCTCGGTGAGTCAGAGCCGGCATTTGGTCAGGCGGCAGCGTCAGCGACCGTGTTCTTAGAAGAAGAAGACGCTCTCGAGCCAGGATCGTTCAAAGTGACGAATGTGTTTGAAATTGGCGGTGAGGCGTACCCAAAGATTTTCGGGCAGGACGCTCTCGACCAAGTCGCGTTCTTCCACAAGCCGTACTACACGGTTGTTGAGGTGTCTCCGTATATCCCGCTTCGAACTGAACCGGGCCGAGCACCTTCAGCTCCCGAGGTTGATCCGACGCAGGAAGCACAGTACGTGTACATGCTTCGAGACCTAGGGTCACGTCGAGAACCTGCTGCCCTCATCACGATTGGTTCAACGATCGTGTTCTTGGCGCTCGCGTGGATGCTCCATCGTCGTGATCGTTTTGTCGCTGAAAACCTTGCCCGAAAAGCTGAACTTCCAGTTGGATAGTCGCTAGCGCGGATCCTCACAATCTCATGGCTCAGTATCTTCCCATCGTCGTCCTCATGGTGTTAGCCCTCCTCTTTGGGGTGCTGAGCCTTGTGGCTTCTCGCTTGCTTGCACCGAACCGCCCCTCGGTTGCGAAGCAAGCGCCATACGAATGTGGGATCATCCCAAGCCGTGAGCCGCCAGAGCGCTTCCCTGTGTCATTCTTCGTGGTTGCAATGCTGTTCATTATGTTCGACATTGAGATCATCTTTTTGTACCCCTATGCCGTTGAAAGAGCGACACTCGGCATGTACGGACTGTGGGCAATCATCGGGTTCTCGCTCGTGTTCTTTCTCACCTTTGTGTACGAAGTTGCTCGCGGTGGACTCGACTGGGGTCCACTTCAGAAGTACCGAGACCTCACGTTCGACGCATCGATGGTGTCGCCCGACCGTTCGTCCACGACGACAGTACGTCGGGTCGGCCTCGAGGCACGTGAGTCCTCTCAAGATTCCACCGAAGCAGCGTAAAGCGAGTTATCAATGGCACTTGGCGATGTAGTTAACGACGGGTTGGGCGGGCTTAGCCACAATGTCATCACCGGGCGTCTCGAAGATCTCGTCAACTGGTCACGTTCTCGCTCATCTTGGCCAGCAACATTTGGGCTCGCATGCTGCGCAATCGAGATGATGGCATCGGGTGCAGCGCACTACGACATTGCTCGATTCGGTATGGAAGTCTTCCGAGCGTCACCGCGCCAAGCCGACATCATGATCGTCGCCGGCCGAGTTAGCCAGAAGATGGCACCTGTATTGCGTCAGGTATACGACCAAATGATGGAACCAAAATGGGTGATCTCCATGGGCGTGTGTGCTTCAAGCGGTGGAATGTTCAACAATTACGCCATTGTTCAAGGTGTCGATCAGATCGTTCCGGTTGACGTATACGCGCCAGGTTGTCCTCCAACTCCAGAGACATTGATTCACGCTATTGAAACCTTGCACACAAAGATTGAGCAGGGCGAGATCATGCGCCGCCGCGGCCAGACCGGTGCAGGTGCGAGCATTCACGTTGAGGAGATTCCAGCGGGGTCAGTACCGGTGTTGCTCGGGAGGCAGCCACATGACTGACACCCCAGAAGCACAGTCCGAGGACGCGACCGAAGAAGCGGAAGCATCTATTTCGGAACCCGAGATGCTTGGATGTCCGATGACGGAGAGTCGCGGCCAGATTGTTCTTCATGTTGCCCGAGATCGCTACGTTGAGGTCGCCAAGCAACTTGCTGATGAGGGCTATGCGATGTGTGTCGACCTCACAGCTGTCGACTACCTGAAGCACATGGACCGCGAGTTGCCCACAAGTGTGATCGGCGAGCGTTTCGAGATTGTCGTCAATCTTCTCGACATCACACATAGCCGACGTATTCGGTTGCGTACTCAAGTGCCAGAAGCCGATGCAACCATTGCGACTCTGTTCGATCTTTACCCAGGAACCGAAGCAATGGAACGTGAAGTGTTCGACATGTTTGGCATTTCTTTTGAGGGGCATCCAGATCCTTCCCGAATCTTGATGCCAGAAGATTGGAACGGATACCCGCTCCGTAAGGACTTCCAAGTTGGAACAATCCCGGTTCAGTTCAAAGGTGCAGCATCATGACGATGATCGCTGATGAGGGCGCTCAGGAACTACGCCCTCGCTCTGAACTCACGGCTCGTGAACTACTTCGCGAAGTCGGTTCGGTGCTGCGGTTGTCAGAAGCAGAAGCTGCAAAACTCGGCGACCTTCCCGAAGACCCTGACGAAGATCAGACGATGATTATCAACATGGGTCCTTCGCACCCGTCGACACACGGTGTGCTTCGTCTCATGCTCGAATTGCAAGGCGAGACGGTGCTTCGGTGCAAGCCGATTATCGGTTATCTGCACACCGGAATGGAAAAAACCGGTGAGCAGTTGACGTTCATGCAAGGCGGAACGAACGTCACTCGAATGGACTACGCGAGTCCGTTGAATAACGAGCTCGTGTTCTCGATGGCCACCGAGAAGTTACTTGGCATTGACGGAGACATTCCAGAACGCGCCCAGTGGATGCGAATGCTTCTGTCAGAACTCAATCGGATGAGTAGCCACCTGCTCTTCATGGCAACCAATGGCATGGACCTCGGTGCCGTATCGATGATGATTTATGGTTGGCGTGAACGTGAAGAAGTGCTGCGCTTCTTCCAGAAAGTCACAGGTCTTCGCATGAACCACAACTTTGTGCGACCTGGTGGACTTGCTGCTGATCTCCCTCCCGGCTGGCGCGATGACGTGTTGCGGATTCTCGATCTGCTTCCTGAGCGTCTCGAGGAATACGACATTTTGATGACTGGCCAACCGATTTGGCGTGAGCGCTTGCAGGGTGTCGGAGTCATTACTCCAAATGAAGCGTTGGCTCTCGGTGGGACCCGCCCGATTCTTCGATCAACCGGAGTTGAGTGGGACTTGCGTCGTCACGATCCATATCTTCGCTATGACGAGGTCGAATTCGACATCATCGTTGGAAGTTACGGTGATGCGTTCGACCGTTACGCGATTCGACTAAACGAGATCCGCGAGTCAATGCGTATCGTTCGCCAGATTCTTGATCGGATGCCAGAAGGTGACTACAGGATTCAAGACAAGAAGGTGACACCGCCACCTCGCGCTCGAATCGATGAATCGATGGAGGCACTGATTCACCACTTCAAGATCTTCACCGAGGGTTTCAAGGTTCCTGAGGGTGAGGTCTATGTGGCGATTGAAAGTCCGCGCGGTGAGATTGGCTGTTATATCGCAAGCGATGGTTCTCCGACTCCGTACCGGATGCACGTCCGTGCGCCATCGTTTGTCAACATTCAATGTCTCCCACACATGATGCGCGGCGGACTTGTTGCTGACGCTGTTGCTGTCATTTCATCGGTTGACCCGGTGCTCGGAGAAGTGGATCGCTAGAGGACTACACGATGGCTCGTTTAACTGACGCGAACGTATCTATTGCCGAAGAAATTATTGCTCGTTACCCGCGCGCAAAATCTGCGTTGATTCCGCTCCTGCACCTTGCCCAAGAGCAGGACGGATGGGTGACTGACGAAGCGATGCGCCACATCGCTGAACTCATCGGTGTCACACCGGCAGAAGTGCTCGGAACCGGAACGTTCTACGAGATGTTTAAGTTCGAACCGGTCGGCAAGTACCTCATCAACGTGTGCGGAACAATGTCGTGTGCGCTCTTGGGAGCAGATGATCTCATGCACGCAGCAGAAGAAGAACTTGGCATTCACGAAGGCGGGACAACCGACGACGGAATGTTCACCCTGCATCGCGCTGAATGCCAGGCAGCGTGCACCGAGGCGCCATGTCTTCAGGTGAATTACCGGTTTAAGTTTCGAGCCACCCCAGTCGAGGTTCGACAACTCATTTCTGATCTGCGAAGTGGCCGGCTGGACGATGAGGTCCCACCGCACGGCACACTTGCGCGCATCCGCCAACACATTCCTGCCGATCGTGGTGTGGGAGCAGTTGACCCCGCAGATGTGACAGAGCCACCTGCATGGATCTCGGCAGCATCACAAGGCGGTGCATCATGACATCATTCCCTTGGGCACCAGGGTTTATCGAGGGCAACCGACCACAGATTGTCACCTCTCGTTTCCAGTACGAAGATTCATTCACTCTTGAGCGGTATCTCGCGACCGGCGGATACGAAGGTCTTCGATCGGCTCTCGCTCGCAGCCCGCAGGACATGCACGAAGAAGTTCGCTCATCAACTCTTCTAGGTCGTGGCGGAGCCGGCTTCCCTGCTGGTGTGAAGTGGGGCTTGACACCAGAGGGTGTGTACCCGCGCTATCTCGTGGTGAATGGTGACGAGTCAGAACCGGGCACGTACAAAGACCGTTTGCTGATGGAGCGCGATCCGCATCAACTCATCGAGGGCTGCCTCATCGCCTGTTACGCGGCGGGCCTATCTCGGTGCTTCTTGTACATTCGGGGTGAGATGGCGCTCGCTCAAGAACGTGTGGCAGCAGCACTGAATGACGCATACGCCGCTGGTTACATCGGTAAGAACATTCTTGGATCAGCATTCAGTATTGACATTGTCTTGCACTGGGGAGCCGGTGCATATGTTGTCGGCGAAGAAACTGCGCTCATTGAGTCACTAGAAGGCAATCGCGGCATGCCTCGACTGAAGCCCCCATACTTTCCTGCAGCAATCGGGCTCTATGGTCAACCAACCATCGTGAACAACGTTGAGACGTTGTCGAACCTGCCGTTTATCGCCACCAAGGGTGCGGCGGAATACACAGCGATTGGCACTGAGTCATCGCCAGGAACCCGTATGGTCGCGGTATCAGGTCACGTTCGCCGTCCAGGTGTCTACGAAATCATTAACGGAACGACCACATTTCGGGACTTGCTGTACGGCGAAGAGTTTTGCCAGGGAATTCGCGATGGCAACGACCTGAAAGCGTTTGTCCCGGGTGGTGGTTCAGCGCCGTGGTTCCTTCCCGATCAACTTGACCTGCCATTTGAAGGGCGACTCGTTGGAGCAGCTGGATCAATGCTCGGTTCTGGAGCAATCATGGTGATGGATTCGACAACCGATATTCCGTCCGCAGCCCTCACACTGACGAAGTTCTACGCCCACGAATCGTGCGGAAAATGTGTTCCCTGCCGCGAAGGCGGCACATGGTTGATGCGAATTCTTGATCGGGTGGTCGAGGGACATGGCACCACCGATGACCTCGACCTCCTGCTCGAGGTAGGCGAATCAATTTGCCCTGGCGACATGCCACATGCTGCGAGCGCTGATCTTCAACTCGAAGCAACGCCGTTCCCGTACAAGATGACAACGATCTGTTTTGTCGGGCCATCGGCTTACGTGCCGGTGCACTCTGCATTGACGCTATTCCGTTCAGAGTTTGAAGCTCGGGTGGCTCCGTCTCGGTCACGCACTCGTATTCCGGTGACCGCTGTAGGAGGTGACTCATGAGCGAGCAGCTGGTCGAAATTACTGTCAACGGCAAAACTGTTTCTGCGAAGCCCGGTGAAATGGTGATTGCTGCGGCTGAACGAGCAGGGGATTTCATCCCACGCTTCTGCTACCACCCTCGGATGTCATCTGTTGGCATGTGTCGGCAGTGTCTTGTTGAGATCGACACCGGGCGTGGGCCAATGCTGCAGCCATCGTGCATGGTGCCGGTCGCACCGGGCATGACGGTCGATACCCAATCAGAGACGACTAAACGCGCTCAAGAGGGAATTCTCGAGCTTCTGCTCGCCAACCACCCCCTCGACTGTCCGGTGTGTGATAAAGGCGGGGAGTGTCCGCTGCAAGATCAGGCTTTCAGCCACGGTCCGGGCGAGAGTCGCTACATCGAAGAAAAGCGTCACTACGAGAAGCCAATCGAGATCTCGTCGCTCATCATGCTCGATCGCGAGCGGTGCATCCTCTGTGATCGATGCACACGCTTCGCAGATGAAGTTGCAGGTGATCCTCTCATCCACTTCGTTGAACGTGGCAACGCCACGCAAGTGATGACCTATCCAGATGAGCCGTTCTCATCTCACTTTTCGGGTAACACTGCCCAGATTTGCCCGGTCGGTGCTCTCACTGCGAAGCCATATCGCTTCAAGGCGCGGCCATGGGATCTAGAGCAGAACAACAGCACATGCACATCGTGCTCGGTTGGCTGCGAAATTTCGGTGCATTCAAGCCGTGACCAAGTGCTTCGTTATCAGGGCATAGATAACGACGACGTCAACTGGGGATGGCTCTGCGATCGCGGACGATTCAACTTCGAATCGATTCACGCTGAAGGCCGAATCGCCGAGCCCTTGATCAAAACAGCAGATGGCCATCAAGCCGCGTCATGGAACTCTGCGATGTCAATCACAACAGATCTTCTCAAGGGAGCGTTGGAATCAAAAGGTCCATCGTCAATCGGTGTGATTGGTGGTGCACGTGGCACAAACGAGGACGCATGGGCCTGGGCCCAATTGTGTTCAGCGCTAGGTGTCGACCGTCATGACCCGCAGCTCGGAGACGGTATGCCGGCAGCACTTCTTGGGATGCCGCGGGCAACGATTAGAGAGATGGCATCGGCATCAACGGTTGTGCTGATGGCACCGGATCTCAAAGAAGAACTACCTGTGTTGTATCTGCGTCTGCGCGATGCGGTGGTTAACGGTTCGACCAAGATCATCGAATTCACTTCAACTGGAAGTGGTCTCACCCGTCATGCATGGCGTTCAGTTCGCCATGGTGCTGGCGATATCTCCACCGCTGTGACCGAAACACTCGCTGATGCCGAGGTTCAAGCGCAACTTTCGAGTGGGCCTGTTGTCGTGATTGCCGGCCGCTCAAACCTCGCATCTTCGGCAGAGCTCGAGTTCGCGGCGGTTCAGCAGCTGGTGGCCTCAATCGATGGTGCCACGGTGCTTCCGGCATTGCGCCGAGGCAATGTGGTCGGAGCGCTCCAGGCAGGGCTTGCTCCTGAATCACCACAACACGATTCAACTTCAACATTGGCTGCCGCAGCGGGCGGGTCAATTGAAGTACTCGTTTTGCTCGGTTGCGATCCTCTCGCTGACTTCCCTGATCGTGAACTTGCAATCGCCGGATTGAACGGTGCTGGACGGGTGGTGTCAATCACGGGCCACATGAACGCGTCAACGGTCTCGGCCGATGTCGTGTTGCCGGCAGCAGTGATGTCAGAAAAGGCCGGATCAACAACAAATCTCGAAGGTCGGGTCTCTCCGGTTTCGAAGAAGATAAACACACCAGGTGTTGCTCGAGCTGACTGGATGATTGCAGTTGAGCTCGCCGATCGTCTTGGCAGCAATCTTGGTGTCAGTTCAGTCGAGGAAATTTCTGCTCAGTTGGCGTCAACCGGCGCCGAAGTTGGAGCAGTTTGGTCGGTTCCGTTCGAGCTCACTTCAAGCGAAATCAGCGTTTCATCGAAGGGTGGCTACGACATCGACCTTGTTGTATCAAGAGTGATGTACGACGGTGGGGTTGCAACTGCTTCTTCGCCATCTCTTGCTGGGCTTGTGCAGGGTCGTGCTGTTGCCGTCAGTCCCGATGTGCTTGAGCAACTCGGTATCTCGACCGGTGACATGATCAGGCTTGTGTCTGAGCGTGGGTCCGTTGAGCTTCCTGTGTGTCGAGATGATCGCCTCAGCCGCGACACCATCTGGGCGGCATTTGGTCAACCCGATCGTGAGAGTGGTCATGGCGATGTTCGAGCGTTGATTTCTTCTTCCGCTCCTGTGAGCCGTGTTCGAATTGAGCGGGTGTCATGAATCTGTTGAATCGCATCCCTTCCGCTGATCCAATGCTTGATGCGGAGTCGTTCTGGTGGCAGCCGCTCGCTGTTGTTGGTCTCAAGGTGCTTGTTGTCTTCGTCATCGGCCTCGTTGGCACCATGTTCATGGTCTGGTTTGAGCGAAAAATTGTTGCCGGTATGCAGAACCGTGTTGGCCCCAACAAGGCCGGTCCGTTTGGGTTGCTTCAGACGCTCGCCGATGGCACAAAACTGTTTTTCAAAGAGGATCTGATCCCCGAAAAGGCAGATCCCTTCGTCTTCCGGATCGCTCCATTTCTTGCGTTTGTCCCAGCGTTCTTGGTGTGGGCCGTCATCCCGCTCGGTGGCGACTTCACCGGTGGCCGTGATGGAACAGTGACCTGGTTCGGTCAGGTCACCCGGGTGCAGCTTGCCGACCCGCCAATTGGTGTGCTGCTCGTTCTCGCGCTGTCGTCAATTGCTGTGTATGGCGTGATGCTCGCTGGGTGGTCGAGTGGTTCGAAGTATCCACTTCTTGGCTCGGTTCGCGCGTCGGCACAAATGATTTCGTATGAGGCTGCACTTGGTCTCAGCCTTGCAGCGGTGCTGATGACCGCAGGAACACTATCGACTTCAGGAATTGTGTCTGCTCAGAGCTCGATCACAAATTGGCACTTACTATCGACAGGCATCGTGCCGTTCGTCGTCTTCTTAATTGCAATGACGGCGGAACTCAATCGTCCCCCGTTCGACCTCGTTGAGGCCGAACAGGAACTTGTTGGTGGCTTCCATACCGAGTACTCATCGATCCGCTTTGCCCTGTTCTTCCTTGCAGAGTTCATGAACGTTATTTCGATGAGTGCGTTGCTCGTCACCTTGTTCCTTGGTGGACCGCAGCCGCTGTACCTCGGTGGAGTAGACATTTTCGCCGTTCTTGGGCCGTTTGGCGGTACGGCATGGCTCCTTCTGAAAGTGTTCGCATTCCTCTACATGTATGTCTGGTTCCGAGCAACGCTCCCGCGTTTGAGATATGACCAACTGATGAACCTTGGTTGGAAAGTGCTCATTCCAATCTCGCTCGGTTGGTTCATCCTTCTCGCCGCATTGCAGGTCGCTCGTGACAGCGATGTCAGTGGGTTGGAGTACGCACTCATCGTTGGCGGTTGTTTGGTTGGGATTGCGCTTGCATACATGTTGTTCCAAGCAGCACTAAATGTTGCTCGCCGAAACCGTGAGGCAGAAGGAGCGGCGTACTGATGGGTTATTTCGAAGGATTTGCTGTCACTATTCGTCAGCACCGACTCTTTGGTGGAAAGCGAGTTACCACGAACTACTCGGGTGGTCGCGCGGCACGCCGCAAGGGTGACGACCACAATCCCGAGGCTGATGATGATCAGAAAGCACCGAAGCCGGAGCGATTACACGGCCGTCATGTTCTCAACCGGTATGCCGATGGCATGGAGAAATGCATCGGATGTGAACTGTGTGCCGGTGTGTGTCCTGCGAAGTGCATTTATGTGCGTGGAGCAGACAACGATCCAGAGAATCCGACCTCTCCTGGTGAACGGTTCGGTTTTGTATACGAGATCAACTATCTGCGCTGCATCCATTGTGATCTCTGCGTCGAGGCATGCCCGACTGAAGCGATTACTGAATCAAAGCTGTTTGAGTTCTCGTTTACGAATCGAAATGATGCGATTTATACAAAATCTGAATTACTTGTCGACGACGAGGGCCGTCCGCAGCAACTTCCGTGGGAGGACTGGCGCGACGGCGAAGAACTGTTGACCTCTGGCTGGATGCGAGCAACCTCACCTGCCGGCGATGCCGATTTTGAAGGCGTTGTCGGCTGGAGCGATGAACTTGGGTTTGGAACTCGCGCGCCCGAACCGCAGCAGGGGGAGCGCGACAGCTAATGGAATTACTTGTGTTTGTGCTTGCTTCAGTGATGGTGCTGGCTGGGGCCATTGGTGTTATTGCGTACCGCAATCCGGTTCATGCTGCTCTTGGTCTTGTTCTCACATTGTTCGGAATAGCCGTGCACTTCGTGTCGATGGAAGCCCACTTTCTCGCGGCCGTACAGGTCATTGTCTACGCAGGGGCCATCGTGGTGCTGTTCCTCTTCGTCATCATGTTGCTCGGTGTTGACCGCGCAGAAGATCTCACCGTCGAACCATTCCAAATTCAGCGGCCTCTCGCCGTGATCATTGGTGTTGCCATCAGTGGCCTCATCACCGCTGCAGTTGTGCGAGGACGCTCGACGTTGGGTGAGCGGATCGACTCCGGTGTCCCTGGAGATGACAACATTCGCGAACTGGCCCGCAGCCTGTACAGCGACAATGTCTTTGCGTTTGAGTTGACCTCTGTGTTGCTCATCGTTGCTGTCGTCGGAACGGTGGTGCTTACCCGCCGTCAACGTGGGGGAGTGGATAAGTGACTCCGACAACCACTTGGTACCTCGTGCTTGCAGCGATCCTGTTTGGTGTCGGCGTGATCGGATTGATGATCCGCCGGAATCCATTGGTGATGTTCATGTGTATCGAACTGATGCTGAATGCAGTGAATCTTTCGTTTGTTGCCTTTGCCAGAGCCTTTACTGATATCTCAGGTCAGACAGCAGTGTTCTTCGTGATGGTTGTCGCTGCTGCTGAAGTAGTAGTCGGGCTAGGCATCATCATTGCCATTCTCCGACGTCGACCTGGTGCAACGATTGACGACCTGGCGGAGCTGAAAGGCTGAACATGCTTGATCTCGTGTGGTTAATACCTGCATTTCCGCTGTTCGGATTTCTGCTCATTCTGCTGTTCGGCCGCCGCCTTGGTGAGCCCGCTGCTGGGTTCTTAGCGGCTGCCGCAGTTTTTGGGTCGTTCATTGTCACTGTTGCAGTGTTCTTTGATCTGCTTTCGATTGACGAACACCATCGCTCGCACGTCGTCACGCTCTTTGAATGGGTTCCGGTTTCTTCACTGCAAATCGACATGGCTTTACTCGCCGATCCACTCTCGGTGACGATGGCACTATTCGTGACGGGTATTGGATTCCTCATCCATCTCTTTGCCATCGGCTACATGCATGGTGATCCGAAGTTCTCAAAGTTCTTCTTGTACCTCAATCTCTTTGTTCTGTCGATGTTGATGCTGGTCTTCGGAGAGAACTTGCTCGTCACATTCCTTGGTTGGGAAGGTGTGGGAGCTTGCTCGTACTTCCTTATCTCGTTCTGGCACACCCGCGACTCGGCGGCAACTGCCGGCAAGAAAGCATTCGTGACGAACCGCATTGGTGACTGGGGAGTCATGTTGGCGATGTTCCTCGGATTCCAGGCTGTTGGCTCGGTGAGTTACGGTGCTCTGAATTCGGCGGCAGAGTCGGGCGCTCTCGCTTCGTCGACTGCAACCGGCATCGCACTTCTGCTCTTCGTTGGCGCTGTCGGCAAATCAGCGCAGTTCCCTTTGTATCTCTGGTTACCTGACGCAATGGAAGGCCCAACACCGGTTTCAGCGCTGATTCATGCTGCAACGATGGTGACGGCTGGTGTGTTCTTGATGACCCGCATGAACCCGATGCTCGCAGCAGCAGCCGATTGGGCGCCAATGATCGTCGCTTGGGTGGGGGCGCTGACAGCATTGTTCGCAGCAACGATTGCGGTTGCTCAATCGGACATTAAGAAAGTGCTTGCATATTCGACGGTGTCCCAGCTCGGGTACATGTTCCTCGCGGTCGGCACCGGTGCATATGTTGCAGCAATTTTCCACATGGTGACCCATGCATTCTTCAAGGCCCTCATGTTCCTCGGGTCTGGTTCGGTGATTCATGGCATGCACCACGAACAGGACATGCGACGCATGGGCGCGTTGCGCAAGGTGATGCCGATTACTGCAGGCACATTCATCATTGGCTGGCTTGCGATTGCTGGTGTTCCGCCGTTTGCGGGCTTCTGGTCAAAAGACGAAATCTTGCTGTTTACATTGGCAAAGAGCCCCGTGCTGTATGTGATTGGGCTCGTGACAGCAGTCCTCACTGCCTTCTACATGACCCGTCAGGTGATGATGGTCTTTTTCGGTGAGGCAAAGTGGGAAAGCCACGCGGAAGAACATGGTGCGCATGGCGACTTCAAACCTCATGAGTCACCTGGGATCATGTTGTTCCCATTGGTGGTGCTGTCGGTGCTGTCGTTCGCAGGTGGGATTATCCAGTTGCCATCGTTTGGGATCATTCCAAAGGGTCTTCGTCACCGTTTAGAAGATTGGCTGCACCCTGTCGTAGCACCGGGTGAAGCGGTGATTTCAGGGACGGCTGCTTACGATGCGAAGGAATGGCTCGCGGTGCTCGCAATTGCGTGTGCACTTAGCGGCATCCTCCTCGGAGTGTTGGTCTACGGTCGACGCAAGTTGCGGGCAATTGAGCCGGCGATCCTTGCGGATGGATGGCGATATGACAGCAGCGTGTCGGCCTTTATGGGTGGCCCTGGTCGACGGATGTTCGACGCCATCGCATGGTTCGATGCAAAGGTTGTCGATGGTGCGGTAAACGGTGTTGCTACCGCAGTGCGTTCAACGTCTGGAACTGTCCGTCGCGTACAGAGCGGCAACGTTCGCAACTATGCCGGTGTCATCGGCATCGGGGTCGTATTAATCCTTGCGTGGTTTGTCGTCCTGCGGGGGGTGTTGTGATGGTTGCCGCAACTTCAACTGAAGTGGCATTCCCACTGCTGTCCATGCTGATTGTTGTTCCAGTTGTTGGAGCGCTTCTCATCGCAGTGTTGTCGAATCGTCGTCCCGAATACTCAAAGCTCGTCGCGTTGCTCGCTTCAGTCGGAACAGGCGCGTTGTCGGTATGGGCGTTTGTCAATTTCGACAGCCATTCGTCCGGCTTTCAGTTCACAAGTCAGCATCCATGGATTGAGTCGTGGGGCATCTCTTGGCATCTTGGCATCGACGGCATCTCGTTGTTCCTTGTGCTGCTCACAGGTGTGCTGTTCCCTCTCGCAATCGCTGGGATTGACCCGCATAACGATGATCCTCGGCGGGATAAGCCATATTTTGCGTGGTTATTGCTCCTTGAAGCAGGGGTGATGGGTTCGTTCCTCAGCCTCGATCTGTTCTTGTTTTTCGTGTTCTTCGAGATCGTGTTGGTTCCGATGTACTTCCTCATCGGTGGGTGGGGTTACGAAGGTCGCGAGTACGCCGCAACAAAGTTCTTCCTCTACACGATGGCCGGCTCAGCATTCATGCTCGTTTCAATTCTGGCCACCGTCTTCATTGCTCGTGACAACGGAGTGGGCAAGGTCACGTTCGATCTCATCGAGCTCGCTGAGGGGGCGAACTTTGCGGCTTCGACAGGCAGGTGGCTGTTCTTTGGGTTTGCAATTGCCTTTGCGGTAAAGGTTCCAATCTTCCCGCTGCATACCTGGTTGCCGGATGCTCACACACAGGCTCCGACCGCAGGCTCGGTTGTGCTGGCTGGGGTTATGTTGAAGTTGGGCACCTATGGCTTGCTGCGTTTTGGACTGTATTTGTTCCCTGAAGCGTCGTACTGGAGCCGCTCGCTGTG
>Ga0075480_10000239_pt1 | contig 31266 bp, 34 predicted proteins | sample DEB08_DNA_7_FD_81590 | JGI IMG/M metagenome (GOLD analysis project Ga0075480, IMG submission 81590) | Aqueous microbial communities from the Delaware River and Bay under freshwater to marine salinity gradient to study organic matter... | ecosystem: Environmental > Aquatic > Marine > Coastal ... | reverse complement strand
CTACCACCAGCGACTTTGGTGACGTCGTATGGATTCGCAGTCGAACCAAACACCGGGTTAAACGTGTTCGAACCAAGACCAAACTCAGGGACGTTCGTCTTGCCAATAATGATCGCGCCCGCTTCTCTTATTCGGGCGACCTGCAGCGCATCGTGATCAGGCACGTTGTTCGCCAAGATTGGTGACCCCTTCGTTGTCAACAATCCCTTCGTTTCGGCGAGGTCTTTCACCGCATGTGGAAACCCATGCATCCAGCCGCGAGAAGTGCCCCGCGACAACTCGTCATCACATTTACGGGCTTCGGTCAGTAATTCATCGCGGTCACGGAGAGACACAATTGCATTCAGGGCACCATTTCGTTCGTCGATTCGGTCGAGATAGGCCGTCATCACCTCACGGCAAGAAACCGACCGGTGATGAATGGCTGACGAGAGCTCTGCTGCGTCGAGATCAATGATCTTCACGGCGACATCATGCCACGACGAATCCCGTGTCAAACTGTCATATGGACGCGTCTGAATTCTCGCCATGGTCAATCACGGCAACGAACCTTCCGATCCATGCCCGAAACCCAATTCACACCGATGATGGGGGCCGGGCCGCCGGGTTCCCGGGAGCGTTGGTTGCAGGCGTCACCGTCTACGCCTACCTCTGTCATCTTCCACTTGCCTCTCACGGGATGTCGTGGGTTGACCATGGCGGTGGCGAAGTCCGATTTAAGCAACCGGTGTTCGATCATGATCTCGTCGAGGTGAGTGCGCGAATTTCAGATGGCACCACCCTTATCGAGGCGCACACTGGCTCACCACAACCCCGTGCTGTCCTTCACCCGACACTCGATGCGGGGGGCGCACCACCGCTTCGTGCTGGCGAGGATCTCTCACCGGTGACAATCACCCTCGACACTCCTTATGGGGCGGACTACGCCCTCCCTGCTGGAGATGACCTCGACGTCTGTTTGTCAGCAGGAATCGTGCATCCGGCGGTGTGGCCCGATCTCGCTAATCACATCATGCACGAACAACTGGCCCGAGGAAGTTGGGTCCATACGAGATCAATTATTCGTCATCATCGAGCGGTCGCTGTCGGCAGCGCAGTCACGATTGTTCCGCGTGTCATTGACCGGTTCTTCGCTCATGGTGAACGAGCCGTTGTCGATATGCACTTCATGCACGGCGATGAGATTGTGACATCGATCGAACACGAAGCGATCATCGACCTGTCTGCAACACCCTGACCACACCTTCGCCCCGAGCCGTTCTTTTGACTGCCACTCGGGTACGTTCGGCACAAGGAGGCGATTGCAGTGAATCCACCAATTCCACACGAAATCCCTGAGGAGTTACAACAACTCCTTGCTCAACTCGATGAGTTCATCGAGGCTGAAATCAAGCCGCTTGAAGAGTCGAATGACAACATCCGGTTCTTCGACCACCGACGAGAAGATGCGCGCACTGATTGGGAACGTGGCGGTCTACCCAACGACGAATGGGAAGACCTCTTACACCAAACAAAACGAATGGCTGACGCAGCCGGCTTCTACCGGTACCCGTTCCCTGCTGAATACGGAGGTAGTGAAGGAACGATCTACGGGATGGCCGTCATTCGAGAGCACCTTGCGCGGCGAGGCCTCGGGCTCCACAACGATCTCCAAAACGAACACTCGATCGTTGGTAACAACGTCGGGCTGCTGTTGATGATCAATTACGGAACCGATCAACAAAAAGCCGATTGGGTTGACGATCTCGCCGAAGGCCGACGCGGTTTTGCCTTCGGCATCACTGAACCAGAACACGGCTCCGATGCCACCCACATGGAAACCCATGCTGTTCGTGACGGCGACGAATGGGTCATCAACGGCGAAAAAACCTGGAACACTGGCATTCACAAAGCCGATTGTGACCTCATCTTCGCCCGGACAAGCGGGTCAGCAGGAGACGGTGATGGCATCACTGCATTCTTAGTGCCAACAACGTCGCCTGGGTTCGAGATCCTTGAGTATCTGTGGACCTTCAACATGCCAACCGACCATGCACACATTCGACTCACCGATGTTCGGGTTCCGAACTCCGCGATTTTTGGTGGCGAAGGCAAAGGTCTTCAAGTGGTTCAGCACTTCTTCAACGAGAATCGAATTCGACAGGCTGCATCAAGCCTCGGAGCCGCCCAATTTTGCATCGATGAGTCGGTGAAATACGCCCGCGAGCGCAAGCCATTCGGCAAAGCACTCTCAACAAATCAGGCCATTCAGTTCCCCCTTGTTGAACTTCAAACCCAGTGCGAAATGCTGCGGGCACTCATCCATAAAACCGCCTGGCTCATGGACGAGCACGGAGCATTTAGCCAGTCCGACAAGGTTTCGATGTGTAACTACTGGGCGAATCGCTTGTGTTGTGAATCAGCAGACCGCGCAATGCAGGTACATGGTGGAATCGGCTATAGCCGGCACAAACCCTTTGAGCACATCTACCGCCATCACCGTCGCTACCGAATTACCGAAGGAGCCGAGGAGATCCAAATGCGAAGGGTCGCTGGCTACATGTTCGGTTATATGAACCAGCAGGCCCCGAAGGGCGTCGCCAGCGTTCGGGGCTGATATGCATCAGCCACCATCTGCTGCTGAACTCCTTCGAACAGTTGCCGACACCTTGAACACCGACGTCGTGCCAGCCACAACTGGACCTGCTCAGCATCAAGCACGCGTTGCGGCAAACATTGCATCAATTGTTGCTCGAGAACTTGAGTTTGGCCCTGAGGTCCGCTCTCGCGAGTTAGACCTCCTGCGGGAAATTGGGGGCGACGCAGTCCGCGGCTCAGGTGATCTTTCTGCTGCAGTTGCGACTGTGCTTCGAGATGGTGCTGCCGACAGTAACGAGGAGCATGATCGGGTGCGCTCTCTTCTTGTTGAGATTGTTCGAGGAGACCTCTCCATTGCCAAGCCTGGCTATGACGATTGGGACGGTGAATGAGCGAGAACATCTCCGCTGACGACCCGTCAGTTCGACTATCAACGTGGCTCAGCGCACAAGAACAGACCGACATCACGGTCACTGATCTCAATGCTGTCTCTGCAGGTGCTCGAAGATTTAACGCGTTGTTGAGTGCAACAACAGCATCAGGGACAACGCGCTACGCGCTCACCATGATTCCGACAGCCTCGATACAACTACTCGATGTTGCCGATGAAGCATCGGTGCGGCAACTTGCAGAGTCCGCTGGTGTTCCCGTCCCGCATATCCATCACGTCTGCACCGATGAGTCGGTGCTCGGCGGACCGTTTTTTATTTCGATCGCTGTCGAGGGTGAAACGGTTCCGCGACGTGTGCTGCGGCTCATCGAACAGCACGACAACCTTGGTTCGCTTATCACCCGACAGATTGGTACAGCGCTCGCAGATCTTCATTCGATCCCCGAATCAAATGCGCCACGAACATTGCTTCCAGATTCTGGTCTCGGCCCGATCGCCCATGCACTGTCACAAGTCGATGAGGGTTTATCTGAGTTGCTGACACCATCACCAGCATTTTCGTTTTGCGCACGTTGGCTTGAGCGAAACGCACCCATCGAACCAGCATGGTCGACCATCGTCCATAGCGATGTGAGAAACGGCAACATCATTGTTGGTCAAGATGGTCTTCGAGCGATCCTCGATTGGGAAGGAAGTCGGATCGGTGATCGCATGGAAGACCTTGCATGGACAACCCAGCGAATGTGGCGCTTTCGAGAAGACCACCTACCCATTGGGGGATTCGGAATAATAAACGATCTTCGCACTGCGTACCTCGAACGCGGCGGCGAATGGGATGATGATCGTTTCCACTGGTGGCGTGTGTTGCTCACTGTGAGATGGGGTCTCGGTATGGCAGGCCAGTCCCGATCACATCTTGACGGGTCGTTTGTTTCAATTGTTATGTCCGCAAGTGCTCGTCGAATGGCAGAACTCGAATTTGACGCCCTTCAACTGCTGCGGTAGATCAACGACGTAACGATTGGAACGTACTAGTCGAGACCAAGTTCGGTGATCGCCTGCAGACGGAGCTCACGCTTCAACAGCTTGCCCGACCCAGTTCTTGGAAGAGGCTCGGTCATCGTTTTCATATAACGAGGAATCTCGTACTTCGCGAGATGATTCACCAGATACGCGCGAAGTTCCTCTTCATCGAAGTCGTTGGTGACATACATCGTCGTGCCGACCTCTTCTCCGAGTCGCTCATCTGGCACTGAGTACACCGTTGCTTCGATCACGCAAGGGTGAGATGACAGGGCTGCCTCAACCCCACCGCATCCAATGTTTTCTCCACCACGAATGATGAGATCTTTGATTCGATCGACGATGAACAGGTGACCGTCGGCATCGAGATACGCGACATCTCCGGTCTTAAACCAACCGCCCTCAGCAAATGAATCTGCTGTTGCCTCTGGCTTATTCCAATACTCACGAAACATCGATGGGCCACGAACTTGCAGTTCGCCGCGTTCACCAGCAGCAAGCACTGACCCGTCCTCGCCAACAACCCGAAGGTCGATCACGCACAACGCCGGTCCAGAGCTCAACGGCCGTTCAGAATATTCAGCTCCAATAATCAATGTGCCAATGGCGTTTGTTTCAGTCATTCCCCAACCGGTATTGGGAAGTGCTTTCTCAAATGACCGGTCGATCTGACCCACCTGTTCTGGTGGCCGGGCAGCACCACCACCACCGACGGTCAGCAACGACGAGAGATCTCTTCCCTCGGACTGCGCGATCCGCACAAGATCACCACTTACCGCTGGCGGCCCAGTAAACGTGATGATTCGCTCGCGTTCGATGAGTTCGGCGGCAACCGATGCATCCCACTTATACATGGTCACCAATTTGCGTTGACCGCGGAAACTCCCTAAAAACACGGCGTGCAAGCCAAGCACGTGAAACAGTGGAATGCCGAGCAGGGTTGCTGGCACCAAACCCGAACCTTCTTCGGGGGCAACTACGTTGCCTGGGCGTTCAGTGAGGGCGCCATATTCGACCTCCCACGCCATGAGAGCAACGATCACATTGTGGTGGTTCGACAGCACACCTTTCGGATGACCCGTTGACCCAGACGTATACAGGATGAGGGCGGGATCAGTCGGTGCGATATCAACCTGTGGCATGTCGACCGCCCCGATAGCCGCCATACGAGCAGCAAGATCAACCTGCGAGGCAGAAGTACCGGAGTGACGAACAGCGACGATCTGCAATCCGTCAATCGGATCGCTCATCGATTCCAGCAACGCAAGGCGCTCAGCATCCGCAAAAATCACTTTTGCACCCGAGTCGGTGAGGCCGTACGCCATCTCATCGGCATTCCAAAGAGAGTTCATGGCAACGGCGATCGCTCCCACCGATGTTGCTGCAGTGAACGCCATCATCCATTCGGGGTAGTTACGCATCGAGATTGCGACTCGGTCACCTTTTTGCACACCGAGCTCGTGAACTAGTAGGTGACCAATTCGTGCTGCGTCATTCCAGAACTCAGCAAAGGTCCAGCGCTGGTCGTCGGCGACGAGGAATTCAACATCGCTTACAGCCTCTTCGTACACCTGTCGGAGTGATGCCGGGGCATTCACAAACGTTCGCACCGGACCGCGAATATCGACTCGGTCAACCAACTCATACGGTTCACCCGCGGCGGTGATCCGTGCAAACGCATCGAGGCGTTGTTGGGCCAGAGATTCGGTCATTGAGGAGCTCCTTCCACGAGCACAACGTAGTGCAGCCACGCAATCTGTCTGGCAGCAGAGGGTGGCTAGCCCGATCGATATACGCGGTTGCGCGATCACTAGCGTGAGGGTGAGAAATTTCGTCGACTACTTCATTAATTAGGAGATCATGATGGGCGCAGAACCAACACTTGCGTGGACCTTGCAACGGCCTGCTGCGCAATATGCAAACAAAGTCGCAACCGTCGATCGTGGCACCGGTGAGCGTCGGACGTGGTCCGAGGTTGCCGAGCGGGTCAACGGTTTGTCGTCAGGTTTGCTCGGCCTTGATCTCGAGATTGGTGACCGCGTTGGTGCTCTCATGCTGAACAGCAGCCGACATTTTGAGTTGTGGTTCGCAATCCCAGGTGCCGGAATGGTGATGAATGACCTGAACTATCGCCTAGCCGAGGAAGAACTCGCGTTTATCTGTGGCGACTCAGAGGTCAAGGTGCTCTTCGTTGACGACAACTATCTCGATACAGGCCGCGCCCTTCTTCAGCGTGTGGACTCTCTTCACACATTGGTGTGGACTGGTCCAGGCGATGATGCGCCAGAAGGCTGTGTTACATATGAAGCACTCGTATCGACCGCTCCAGTCGAACTTCCTCCGCAACGCCACGATGGTCTTGCTGCAATCTTTTACACCGGAGGCACCACTGGACTTCCAAAGGGTGCAATGCTCACCCACCGCAACCTCACTGCAAACGCAATGCACGGTGTTGCCGTTATGGGAATCACCCACCGCGACAAGTATTTGCATGCCGGTCCCCAATTTCATTTGGCCGATGGTTCGATGACCTACGCCGTGTCATGGGCGGGTGGAGCACATGTCTTTATTCCGGCATTTGAGCCAACAGCAACCGTTTCCGCTCTCGCAGATGAGCAGTGCACCATTAGTTTGCTCGTTCCGACAATGCTCGGAATGATCCTTGCAAGTGGAGCGCTCGAAGGTGCCGATCTCACTGCTCTTCGAGCCCTCATGTACGGCGCCTCACCAATGCCCAGCGAAGTTCAACGACAAGTCGCAGCCGGGTTCGGCTGTGAGATGTTCCAGCTCTACGGAATGACTGAAGCATCGCCCATCGCAACGTGTATGGACGGCGACGATCATCGCCGAGGCATGGCTGGCGAGGAGCCGTTCGCAAGTCGGCTCCGCTCTGCAGGTTCACCCGTGCCTGGTGTTCGCTGCGAAGTTCGCCGTGAGGACGGCTCTCGAGCCGATGTTGGTGAACCGGGTGAGATCTACATCCAAGGGCCGAACATCATGGCCGGATATTGGAACCGGCCAGAAGAGACTGCTCATGCACTTGTCGATGGCTGGTATCGGTCTGGTGATGTCGCATGGCAAGATGATGACGGCTATCTCTACGTCGTCGACCGTGCAAAAGACATGATCATCTCGGGTGGTGAGAACATCTACACGACCGAGGTCGAGAACGCCGTGTACGTGCACCCCGCCGTCGGTGAGGCTGCCGTCTTCGGTATTCCACACGAGAAGTTTGGAGAGACAGTTCATGCCGAGATTGTTCCTAAAGTCGGCGTGTCGGTCACCGAGGAAGAGATCATCGAACACTGCCGGAGCTTGATCGCGGGCTACAAACTGCCCCGATCAGTGACGATCAGGTCGTCGGATGACCCGCTTCCAAAATCTGGAGCCGGCAAAATTCTCAAGCGTGACCTCCGCGAGCCGCACTGGGCTGGCCGGGATCGCCATGTCGGTTAAGCCAACGTCATTCAAACGGAATTCATGATGCTGTCGTCCGACTACGGTTGATTCATGGCAGACGTTGCATCACTCATCAACGGTGTTTCCGAACTGGTTCGGATCCCAAGTGTGAACCCGCTGCAGTCTGATGACGCAGCCCTCACCGGTGAACGGAGGCTTGCTGAGCACCTTGCAAACAAAGCAAGTGACCTGGGTGCCGAGGTCGAACTTGACAACGTCGTTGATGATCGACCCAATCTCATTGCGAAATTCGAAGGCGAACGACCCGACACAGTGGTGATTGACGTCCACCTTGACACCGTCGCTGTTGCTCACATGACCGACGACCCCTTCGACGGACGCGTCGAGAATGATCGGGTGTACGGCCGGGGTTCGGTCGACACAAAAGCCACTTTTGCCATCGTGCTTGACGTACTTTCACAATTGAAGCAAGAGGGTCGGCGACCTGGCCCCACTGTTCACCTCGTTGGAACGGTGTCTGAAGAAATGGGAGGGTTGCTTGGCGCGCGACATCTCGCAACTCGCCTGCAACATGACGGGCATGACGTTGAACGAATGGTGATTGCCGAACCCACAATGTGTGCACCAGTCCACGGCCATAAGGGTGGTGTCGGGCTGGAGATCTGCGTGCACGGTCATGTTGCTCATTCATCCCGTCCTGAGTTGGGTGCCAATGCGATTTCTGCTGCCGCTCGCATCATCGCGGCTCTCGATGCCGAACAAACTCGACTTGAGCAAACTGAGGCTGCAACTGCTGTCGGAAGAGGCACGTTGTCTGTTACCGAAATTGGTGGCGGGGTTGCCCGCAACATCATCCCCGACATGTGCACCCTGTACGCCGGCCGACGAATTGCCCCCGGTGAAGATCCTCTGTCAATTTACGAGTCGTTGCGCCAACTAGTCGTCACCGCCGGCGCACCACTGCAGGTCGATGTGGAGATGGCAAACGGAACTGCCTTTCCTGCATTCTTCACCGACCCGAATGATGACTTCGTGCAGTTGATTGCGAATCTTTCGGAGCGGACGCCTGAGACCGTCACCTACGGTTCAAATTGCTTGGCCTATGACGATCTTGAGGCGTCGAAAGTCCTATTTGGCCCCGGATCAATCGACCAAGCCCACCAAGCAGTCGAGTGGGTTGACATCGATGAGCTCGTCCGAGCTGCGTCGGTGTACCGCAAATTATTTGCAGCCTGATCGCACGCTGATCAGCACAAGATTGCCGACGCCCCCATGGGTTCGACAGCAACACCTTTGCTACCGTCGAGTCATGCACACCACGGCTCAGGGTTTAACACGATGACGGCAGCCGTAATTGGCTCGGGTATGGCAGGAATTCTGGCTGCAATCGAGTTGAAGAAGGCCGGGTTCGATGTCATCGTCTTTGAGAAGGCATCAACTCTCGGTGGCACGTGGCGAGACAACACCTATCCAGGTCTCTCTTGTGACGTTCCTGCTCACTCGTACACCTTCTCCTTTGCTCGAAATCCTGACTGGTCAATGCAGTACGCACCCGGTCCAGAAATTCGTGAGTACTTCCAGCACGTCGCTGATCAATTCGGTGTCACTGAGTGCATTCGTTTCAACAGCGAGGTCACATCACTTGAGTGGACGAACACTCACTGGCAACTGTCGACAAGCGATGGATATCGCGGTGATTTCCCATATGTGTTTGCTGCCACTGGGGTACTTCACCATCCAAATATTCCTGACATGCCAGGAATCGAAGACTTTGAAGGGGCTGTCTTTCACTCGGCTCGTTGGGATCACAGCATCCCGCTTGAAGGGAAGAACGTCGCTGTCATCGGCACTGGGTCGACGGCAATTCAGATCACGTCAGCACTTGTTGATCAGGTTGATGAATTTGCGCTCTTCCAGCGAAGTGCTCAATGGGTTCTTCCGGCACCTAACCCCGAGTTTTCCGAAGAGCAACGTTCAGCATTTCGAGACGATCCTGCGGCTCACGAAGAGTTCGTTCGAGAGCTTGCCATCACGATGTTCCAACGCACATCGTCCGCGGTGACTGAACCTGATTCAGTCGAGTACCAGAAGGTGGCTGCTCTCTGCCAACGCAACCTCGACACCGTTGTCGATGACGAACTGCGCAAACAGCTCACTCCAGATCACCAGCCGATGTGTAAACGTCTCATCGCATCATCGGACTTTTACGAAAAGATTCAACGTCCGAACGCCCGCTTAGTGACGTCGTCAATCGATACGTTTACTCCGACAGGAATTCGCACCGCGGACGGCATTGAGCATGAATTTGATGTTGTTGTGCTTGCTACAGGTTTCCGATCAGATCGATTCATTCGACCCACTCGGGTCATCGGAATTGATGACACCGACCTGGACGACGTCTGGTCACCATCACCAATTGCGTATCTGTCAGTGATGGTGCCTGGCTTTCCAAACTTGTTTCTGCTCAACGGACCCAATGGCCCGATCGGAAACTTCTCTCTCATTGAAATCGCTGAACGTCAGATGTCGTACTGCATGCAACTCATCTCAGAAGTCGAGTGCTCAGATTCACAAGCAGTTGTTCCGACCTCTGCGGCAACGAAGGCGTTTGAATCTGAACGGCGTGACGCTGCGAAGCACACGATCTGGATGTCCGGTTGCAATAGTTGGTATCTCGATGCCACCGGTGTTCCCGCTTCGTGGACGTTCAGTTATGACCGATTCGTTGAGGAGATGTCTGCTCCGAAATTAGATGCATTCACCATGAGCTAACGGCGCTCAGGGCATCACCACGCTCGGCCAGCATTTCGACCTTCTCGCACGATCTACGATGGGTCCATGGATGTAGGCGCTCTCATTTTCCCGACCGACAAAACGATTCGTCCCGATCGACTCGCAACAGCACTTGAAGAGCACGGTTACGAATCATTGTGGGTTGCGGAACACACCCATATTCCACTCACACGAAAGACTCCATACCCCGCCGGTGGTGAACTGCCTGATTTCTACAAGCGGACGATGGACCCCTTTGTCGCTCTGTCGGTTGCAGCGACAGTGACATCTAACCTCAAGCTTGGCACCGGAATCTGCCTTGTCAACCAACATCACGCGATCAACTTGGCAAAGCAATGTGCATCGGTCGACCTAGTGTCAAGTGGTCGCTTTTTGTTCGGTGTCGGCGTCGGCTGGAACGAGGATGAAATGGAGCACCATGGTGTCGACCCTTCGAAACGTCGCTCATCTGCACGCGAGAAAATTCTTGCGGTGAAAGAATTGTGGTCACAAGAAGCGGCAGAGTTCCACGGTGACTACGTCGACTTCTCGCCGAGCCTCAGCTATCCGAAACCGGTCAGCAATCCGCCGGTTCTCATGGGCGGTTCGGGGGGTCCAGTCACGTTCAAACATGTCATCGAATACTGCGACAGCTGGATGCCAATCCACGGTCGGGTCGATCCGTTAGAGAAAATTGATCTCCTTCGCCAAATGTCTGAGGAGGCCGGCCGAGACCCTGCTTCCATCGGGCTTTCCATCTACGGCTGCCCAATGGATGCCGAAGTGATTGAGCGCTACGAGGCCGCCGGCGCAGAACGAATCGTGTTCTGGCTTCCTGCGAATGCTGAGTCTGAGGTACTCGAAGCGGTCGAGGCAGGCGCAGCGTTCATCAACTAGTCACGCGCCCTCACGAAGGAGAGGGAAGAGCGGATCGTCCAACGGCACGCCCGCTGGCAGTCGGTCAGCAAGACCTGCAAACTCTGGCGAGGTCGTCCAGCGACGAGGAGCATGCACCATGTCGTCTCCTAGGTATCGAAGCGACAGCACCCGGCGACGACCTGGACCCGGATTTCCCGCGGCGGTGTGAAGTGTCTGCATGTGAAAACACACGACATCACCAGGCTGCAATTCCCAGCCAATGACACGAGGGTCATCGTCATCGATTTCGGGAAGCTCGCTCAGGCTGCCTTCTGGAAACCACTTTGCTTGATCATCGAGAAAAGATCTCGGCATGAACCACGGCCCCCGATGAGAACCGGCGAGAAATTCGAGTGTGACCGACCGTGGAACCGGGTCGACCGGAATCCACATGCTGATGTTGTGTTGACCTTCGACGTTGTAGTACGGGATGTCCTGATGCCACGGAGTTCGTTGAGAGGTGCCGGGTTCTTTCACCAAGACATGATCGTGAAAAAAACGAACACTGGTTGAGCCCATCACCTCGGCAGCGAGATCTGCCAACACCGGGAGCCGCACGGCGTGTTCGAGTTCGGGTAACCGCTGCCAGGAACAAAAGTCTTCGATAAACGAGCCATCGTCATCGGCACTCGCACGTTTCGCAAGTGGCGAAAGATCCGCAAGATTCGCCTCAATAGCGGCAGCAACCACTTCAATGTCGGCTGGACTGAGTACCTGGCGAACACAGACAGCGCCCTGTTGCTCATAGTCGGCTCTCAGACTCATGCAGAGATTGTTTCACGAAGGTTGAGATACCGCCATACCCCGTTAATGCCTGAGCATCTCCGCACGTCGTGCATCGGCGAAAGCCTTTAGTCTTGATCTATGTACGGAGCAGCGATTACGGCGGTGTCATGCCTGCGGGCCAACACCGAGGCGCATATTGCCTGGATCCTCTCATCGTCAGGACTTCCCCCACACGACCCAACTGAGGTGGTTACCTTGACCGCGGGCGGAGGTTACATCGGATCGCTCTGCAATGGGATCCTCAATCAGCACGTTGAATTTATTCCTGGTTCGACACGTGGTCGGATCGTTTCCGTCAACCTCACAGGCACCGATGCACTGATCGCAGGAATCCCAGATGGTGGATCAGCAACGGTCGCAATTGCCCCGGCCTCAATACTTCCCGACTCCCTATGGGCATCACTTCTTGAGAGAGCACCCGTGATGTTGACCGCAACCATCACGAACGGAACCCTCGACAATTTCTCCCTTGAGGACATTGACGACACGATCCAAGGATCAGGAACTCGATCAGAACTCAGAGATCAGCAACTTCGATCATGTTTTGTTCCAGTGCGACGCCTCGCCGTCTTTGGAAATGGACCAATTGTTGATGCGCTCTCAACCTACGCAAGCGCCCTCGGATGGCAGGTCGCAGTCGCAGGTGAGCCCGAACGCGGGATCGGGCTCATGAACACACTCTCTCGAATCGATTCGGCAGTCATCATGGGCCACGATGTCGAGTCGTCAAGCCGTGTTCTCGAAGCAGCGCTTGAGAGCAACGCTGGATACATCGGTTCGATCGGAGCGCCACGAATGCAAGAACAGCGTGCTGACTGGCTTGCATATCGCGGGATAACCGACCTTTCTCGGGTGAGCGGCCCTGCCGGGCTAAATATCGCGGCAAACACACCTGCTGAAATCGCTCTTTCCGTCATCGCAGAGGCCGTCGGACATCACAATCATCAGGCAATGACGGAATAGATCCGGCTGCAGAACGTTCTTACACTAAGGGAAACCATCGCAGGAGAAATCTGATGACCAATCAACAAGATCCAAAACAAGTATTGACATCAATTTGGTCACTTGACGCTGCCGGTCAACTCGACCCCGATGAGAACTGCAGCCCTACCAAGCAGTGTCGAAATACAAAAGACATGACCTTCGATGGTTACGCCCCTGAAGGAACCGACATCGGTGAAGCGTGGCGAGCCCTCCTTCGCCGAGAGGGAAAGATGTCGACGAGTGGCGAGTCACTTCGCGATCTCGTTTTAGGAAATTCCCAACGCGAGGAATGACAAATATGCCAGCGGCGTTCCCGCCTTCTGACGTCGCTGGACTCACCGACGACCTAGTTTCAACCGGATATATCCCTGACCGTGGTCTCGCCACGGCAGCCTTCCTTGCTCTCAAACTCGGGCGGCCGCTGCTACTTGAAGGCGAAGTTGGTGTTGGTAAAACCGAGTTAGCGAAAACGTTTGCAGCACTGTTCAACCGCGATCTCATTCGATTGCAATGCTTCGAGGGAATCGATGCCGGACAGGCACTCTACGAATGGGACTACGCCCGACAGATGCTCGCCGTTCGAGCGCTCAGTGGGGTTCAAGGTACAGATGTCGCCGCCGTCGACGACCTGTTCAGCGAGTCATACCTTGTAGAACGGCCACTGCTTAGCGCAGTAAAAGCGGGTGATCGGGCGGTGCTGCTGATTGACGAGGTCGATCGAGCCGATGACGAATTCGAAGCCTTCTTGCTTGAGTTACTGTCCGATTTTCAGGTCACGATTCCTGAAATCGGCACCGTGTCAGCCGAGAGCAAGCCAATTGTCATCTTGACATCGAACCGTACGCGAGAACTTCACGACGCACTGAAGCGACGTTGCCTGTACCACTGGATTGGATTCCCATCTCCAGATCGCGAACTTGAGATTGTTGCTGCCCGACTTCCTGGGATCAGCGAGGCAATGTCAACTCGAATCGTTGCGGCCGTTAACCGGTTGCGGGATATGGACCTCACAAAGCCGCCCGGTGTCGCTGAAACCCTCGATTGGGTGACTGCACTCGATGCAATCGGTGCTGAAGAGTTAACTGAAGAACACGCCGCTGACACTCTCGGCGCCGTCCTTAAAGACCGCGACGACCTCGAACTTGTTGGAGAGGCAATCAGCCATGTCGTTGACGGTCGCTGACGGGGGATTTACCGAGCTCTTCGTCAATTTCTCAGGAGCCCTGCGTGAGGCGGGACTACCAATCGGCACCGATGATGTGATGGCACTCTGCCAAGCAGTGACCGAACTCAACCCCACCGACATCATGGACACCTACTGGGCGGGCCGAAGCACCATGGTTACCCGACGTGAGCACATCCCGGTGTACGACAATGTATTCCGTCATTTTTTTCTTGATGAAGAACTGTCGTCATCTGATGATCCTCGTCTCACCATGCGAGCGGCCACGAATTCGCAAGGGGTTCTCGAAGTTCCTGACACAGAATCATTCGGTGATGAATCTAACGACGAGGAAATCACCCTCGGATACATGGCTTCTCCTGCAGACGTTCGCCGGAATAAGCACTTTGCAGAGTGCACTCCCGAAGAATTAGCGTCTCTTCGACGAATCATGTCGACGATTCGGGTGACGCCACCTCGACGCCGTACCCGCCGTCGAGAACCGGCTCATCGAGGGCGCTCTCTGCATCTCAGAAAGATGGTCCTCGAGACAATGCGACGCCATGGCGAGCCACAAACCTTTATTCATTCACGCCGGCGTCGGCGTGTGCGACCGCTGATCTTGCTTCTTGACGTCTCAGGATCAATGGCCGATTATTCGCGGAATCTCCTGCAATTCGCCTATTCAACGCGGCGAGCATCGGGAAGAGTTGAAGTGTTCTGTTTCGGAACACGACTTACGCGAATCACCCGCCAGCTCGATCGCCGCCGACCCGACGAAGCGATGGCAGAAGCCGCACAAGCCGTCTTTGACTGGGACGGCGGCACGCGAATCGGTGACAGCATTTCGACATTCGTCCAGAAATGGGGACGACGTGGAATGGCACGAGGAGGCATCGTGGTGATCTGTTCGGACGGCCTCGATCGAGGAGATCCAGAAGCACTCGACGACGCGCTAGAACGTCTCAACCGACTGTGCTATCGACTCGTGTGGATGAACCCACACGTCGGTGACAACACCGACATCGTCCCGAACAGCGTGGGCATGCTTGTTGCCGAGCCCTACATCGACAAATTGCTCTCAGGGCACAACCTGAGAAGCTTGGAAGAGTTCGCAAGAGTGTTGCCCGAACTCGGATAGGAAATCCACATGAATTACAGCGTTTCGATCGTTGCTGAGGGTGACCGAGAGGTCACGCTTGACGAGGTTGTCGAACTAGCCGATGCCGTTGCCTCATTAAATGGCGTCGCAAGTGGTGCCGGCTCATTCTCATACGGTGCCCAGATTGTTGTCGATGCAGCCAACTCCGACGATGCAGTCGACCTTGCAATTCCACTCTTCATTGACGCCGCCCGGCGGGCGGGACTCCCTGAGTGGCCGGTGACCCGCGCAGAAACCATCAGTGAAATTGACGACCTTGAGGAACTTGACCCGTGATCCGTCTCGGGTCACTTGCCGGCTACCCATTCGAAGGGCCGCGGGTCTTGGCAGGCTGGACTGCACCTGCGAAGGCGGCCGTTTTCGCAATTCTTTGCCGAAACGACCCCGAAGGCAAACCAAATGACTACTCAGTGATCTATGTCGGGCACTCCGATGACCTTTCCCAAGAACGTTTCCCGTTCCGACACCCTCATGCCTCAGCCTGGACGAAACGTGCTGGGTCTAAGTGGAACCTTCACATCTGCACCTATGAGGTTCCAGGTGGAATGCGGTCGCATCGTGAACAGATCGCCCGGGAACTAATCGCTGTGTACAAGCCAACATGTAATCCCGATCAATACGACCGGCAGTGGCGCGCTGAATGGATTGGTTCGTACACAACGCCAACGACAGCGCCGTTAACAACGTCGACTGATGTCGACGCCAAAGATCGCTAAACGCTGTTAGCGGCGAAAACCGACACCGTCGAGTTGACGGGTTCGTCTTGTACCTGAGGCTGGTTTCGCAGGCGGGCGCTCAGTTCCCTCTGGTTCAGGCTGGTAGGTCGCTCCGACCACAATTCCCTCGGCCATGCCGTACAGCAGCGGCAATGCTCCAGCAATCACACCGCCAGTACGGTTGATGCGTTCGACGCCGGGCCCAATGGCCTCAGCGTTCTTCTTGATGTCCCACACAACATCTGCGCATTCTTCGAGCTTGTCAGCAACCTTGGCGAGCTGCCCGCCGACAATGAAGAGATAGATCGCCAGACCTGCAATGAGCAACGCAATATCAATGACAGTAAGAACAACAAGTGTGGTCATGAGCGCACCTTCTCTAGAACACGGCCGAGGAATAAGTGATGTTCAAGACCTTCAGCAAGCACTGCGTCTACTCGAGCGGCAGTCTCACCAATGAGTGTCGTGTCATCAGTGTTCGCCTTTGCTTGATCAAGAGTCTCTTTGATCGTTGACACCCGAGTGTCAATGGTGCGCACCAGTACAACGAGGATCGTCAGCAGTGCTGCGACGGCAAGCACGACGACAAAGCCGAGCACTATCGCAAGCCACCACAACGTTTCTTGTGAATCGGTAAGTGCCAACATGTCAGCCTCCCAACTTCTGACGGCCACGACGAAGTCCGTCAACAATGATCGTCGCTGATTCGATAGTTGTATTGAGTTCTGAGAGTGCCGCGGTATGTGTCACAGCCTCCTCAAGTCCACTGTTAATCCGTTGCGCCTGCCCACCGATCGAGCGAGCGAGTAAAAGAATTGGAACAACGAGAGCGACGACAACCAACACAATGGCGATGCCGATGATGTATCCAATCGTGAACCCTGCATCGGTTGCTGCAATAAGTGATGTCATTGAATCCTCCTCAGATCGACTCTGTGAAATCACGGACTGGCTTCAGTGATGCGTTCACTGAAGGGAGCACCGTTGGAACAGTCGATGTTCGTTCGGCGATCACTCGGACACCACCTTCGAGTGCATCTAATGATCGACGCACTGCAACGAGGTGCAAAATCACCCGGATTAGTCCGAGCGCTGCGGCCGCAACGATGAGTGCGGCCACGATAAGTGTGACAATTGCTGCTACTGCCATGAGAGCCCCCTTTTAGCCGAGCAACTTTCCGACAGAGCCGGCATAACGCACGGCTCCATCAGCAACTTCTTCGATCGTTTTGTCGGTGGTCGCAAGTAGCTCAGGAGCGCCATCGATTTCACCGATCAGCGCGACGCCACCCGCAAGAGCATCATCGGCTGCACCGCGAATGCGCTCAAGAGCACCAAGCACTCGGCTCAATAAAGCAATGAGTACCGGAATTACTACGACGATGAGAATGATGTTTCCAAGTCCCCAAAGTGTCATGATCGCCCCCTTATGAACGGCCCGTCGGTTGTGGCTGATACGGCATGAAGAACCTGCGGACGACTCTAAGCAACGCCATTCGAGCTGCTCGGGCAGTAATAGCGAGCCCACTCGCTGCCTTCGCGCCCGTCACACTGTTTGGATCAAGTCCCTGCGCGATCGCATCTAAACGACTTTGCATGTTGACGCCAAATTCCTGTAGGAGCACTGCTGTCACATCGGCAACAAGGCCTCGACCGTATTGAGCGGCCGCACCTGAGATGGTGAGATCAAGTGATACGTCAACTCGGGTGCCCCCACCGAGTGGAACCAGCGCTGCGGTGAGTGCAAGCTCTGCTTGGCCACGACCTTTACGATCGGCGCCCGAGGCATCGACGGTGATGGTCCGGTTCGCTTCATCGCGCTCACGGATTTCTGCCGAGCCAGCGAACTCGAGTTTCACTGGACCAGCCTTAATGATCACATCGCCCTCAAAGCGATCATCACCAGTTTGATCGGTGAGGTTTGTTCCAGGAAGGCACGCCGCAACCTGCGGGATGTCTCCAAAGAATGTCCAAACCGAATCGATCGGTTGGGACACCTCCACTTGTTGTGTTATCAGCATGAGGCCTCCTGAACGAGGTACGAGGCCGGATCCTCTTTGAATGAGTACCGGCAACCGGGACAACAGAAGTAGTACGTCACACCATCGTGTTCGTATGACTTCGAGGATGAATCAGCAGCAACCGTCATGTTGCAGACAGGATCAATCGCCTGAGGTGTGCGCTCAACCATTGCGCCGCCGCTCGGCAATTCTCCAGAGGCTCGACGGCGCACCAAATCCGCAAGGATCGCAACCGCCATTTCACGATGAGTCGTGTGGCCAAGATCTGCACCGGCCGGAATGTGCATCTGATCGAGTGATGATGCGTTCACACCGTGGTCGGCGAGAAACCCCCGAAGTGCTTCACCTCGCTTTGCTGAGGCGACGACACCGAGGTAGGCCGGCTCAACGGAGGCCGCAGCAAGCAGCACGTCTTCGTCACCATGCCCCTGTGTCGCAACGATGACCACCGAATTCGACGTGATCGAGTTGGAACTGAACTCGTCACCATCGATGAGTTCAACATTCCAGTCAAGAAGTCGCGCCATCTCGCTAAGAGTCACCGCCATCGGTGATCGACCAACCACAACAAGCCGTGGGGAGTTCTGCGCAGGTTCAATGTAGATCTGCAACGCTCCATCGCTTTGGCATGAAATGGGAACTGTCACGACACCATTAGGAATGTGCATTGCTTCGAGTTCTTCGCTTTGCCCAAGCCAGACAAGGCGGGCTTCACCAGATTCGATGACATCGAGGGCCTCACGAATGAGAACAGGTTCGGCGCAGGCACCTCCGACCCATCCGACAACCTCGCCGGCAGCGGTCACGATTGCTCGTGAGCCAGTGTGACCTGACGATGGGGCTTGACGCCACACAACTGTGGCAAGCGCAAACGGCTCTCCAGCTTTGGAGAGTTCAAGCGCGCGTTGCATCACACCCCAGCCATCGGTCGAAGATGTCACGGGGCGTCAGTCCTCACTGGTGGGGCACCTGAGATATCGCTGCGAGTTGCAATCGCAGCATGCACTCGATCGGGCAACAACGGCATGTCAATATTGCGAACACCAAGATGTCCGACTGCGTTCATGACAGCGTTCACGAATGCGGCTGGTCCGCCAACGGTTGCGCATTCACCAATGCCTTTTGCGCCAATCGGGTGGTGAGGGCATGGCGTCACAACTTCGTGCAATTCGAAGCCCGGAGTTTCCCACGCCGTTGGCAAGAGATAGTCCATGTAGTTCGAACCAACGCAGTTACCTTCCGCATCGAATGTGATGAACTGCATGCTCGCCATCGCATAGGCCTCGGTGAGACCACCCATGATCTGTCCTTCAACGATCATTGGGTTGATACGAACACCACAATCATCGACGGCAACCATTCTCAACACATCCCAGACACCAGTCTCAGGATCAACTTCGACAGTTGTGACATACGCAGCAAATGGCCAGGTGAGGTTTGGTGGGTCGTAGTAGGCCGTGTTCTCGAGACCAGGCTCCATGCCGTCAGGCATATTTGAATAGGCAGCCATCGCGCACTCTTGAATGGTGACACCGCGGTCGGGGGATGAACGCACGTAGAAGCGACCAAGCTCCCACTCGATGTCTTCTTCAGAAACCTCGAGGAGGTGTGCCGCAATCTTGCGCGACTTCGCCCTGATCTTTCGAGACACCATCGCCACCGCAGCACCCGCAACCGGTGTTGAACGCGAGGCGTATGTTCCCATACCGAATGGAGCGGTATCGGTGTCTCCTTCTTCAACAACCACATCATCGGCAGGAATTCCGAGCTCATGCGCAACAATTTGTGCCCATGTCGTCTCGTGGCCCTGGCCCTGTGTTTTCGCTCCGGTACGAAGAATCGCTTTACCGGTCATGTGGACCCGAAGTTCAGCCGAGTCAAACATCTTGATACCCAAAATGTCGTACTCACGGCTGTTGCCAGCACCGAGCGGTTCTGTCATCGTCGAAATACCGATTCCGATATAGCGGCCGTTCTTTCGAGCCTCTTCTTGATCTTTCAAGAACTGTTCGTAGCCAATTGCTTCGAGGGCAACGTCGAGGCATTTTCCGTATTGGCCTGAGTCGGTAAGGAAGCCAAAAGGTGTGCGATGCGGGAAGTCGTCATCGCGCACGAGATTGACTTTACGAAACTCAGCTTGGTCCATTCCGAGATCGTCCGCTGCAGCCTGAATCATTCGTTCTTGGAAGAACATTGCTTCGGTAACTCTGAACGAACAACGGTAGGCGACTCCACCGGGCGCCTTATTCGTGTAGTAACCCTCAGCTGTGAGATGGGCTGCCGGAATGTCGTAACACGCGAACGCCGAGTGCATCAGACCAATCTTGAACTTGCTTGGCTGGGCATCTGCAAAGAATGCTCCGTGGTCGGAGATGGTGTGCATCCGCACACCAAGGATCTTGCCGTCCTTTCGGACAGCCATCTGACCTTTGAGATACACGTCTCGACCAAAGCCAGTCGAAATGAGGTTGCCAGTCTTGTCCTCGATCCACTTCACCGGCCGTTCGGTCAGAATTGAGGCGAGAATCGAAATGACGTAACCCGGGTACACCGGAACTTTGTTGCCAAAGCCACCACCAAGGTCAGGAGAAATAATTCGGATCATGTGCTCAGGCAACTCAGCGACAAGCGCAACTGCGGCACGAATAATGTGCGGAGCCTGAGTCGTCATGTACACGGTGAGCTTGCCGGTTGACCGATCGAAGTCGGCAATTGATCCGCATGGCTCGAGAGGCGAAGGGTGAGATCGTGGATAGTGCAGTTCGATCTCTGAAACGACATCGGCTTCTTCAAATGCCTTTTCAGTGGCTGGACGGTCGCCGACTTCCCAGTCGAACACCTTGTTGTCGGGCTGGTTCTCTTTGTCATCGCGAATCAACGGCGCCCCAGAGGCCTTCGCCTGATCTGGGTTCACAATGACGGGAAGCGTTTCATAATCAACAACGATCGCCTCGCACGCGTCTTTTGCGATGTACGGGTCGTCAGCGATGACTGCAGCGACTTCTTGGCCCTGGAAGCGAACCTTGTCTGTCGCCAGCACTGCTTGTGTGTCGTATGAGAGGGTCGGCATCCATGCGAGGTTGCGGGTCGCCATCATGTCGCCGGTCAACACCAAGCGAACACCGGGGATCTCCCACGCCTTGCTCACATCGATTGAACGAATGCGAGCGTGCGCTACCGGGCTGCGAAGGATCTCCATGTGGAGCATCCCCGGAAGCACGACATCGTCGACATAATTGCCGCGCCCGCGAATGAAGCGGTTGTCTTCAACACGACGCCGGCTCGCGCCCATGCCACCAATTTTGATTTCATCGAGACTCATCAGTCACTCCCCTCATCCAGCGCTGTTGCGCATTTTCTCTGCAGCCCAGAGGACCGACTTCACAATGTTTTGGTAGCCAGTGCATCGGCACAGATTTCCCGACAGCGCCCAACGGATGTCATCTTCGGAAGGGTCGGGGTTTTCATCGAGGAGGGCCTTTGCTGCGAGCATCATTCCTGGAGTGCAATACCCGCACTGCAGGCCGTGCTCTTCTTTGAATCCCTCTTGGATCGGGTGAAGCTCACTTGCGGTCGCAAGACCTTCCACCGTCATAACGTCGTGGCCATCTGCTTGAACTGCAAGCATGGTGCAACTCTTTGCCGGTCGCCCGTCAACAAGAACGGTGCATGCTCCACAGTTTGTGGTGTCACAACCAGTGTGTGTTCCGGTGAGGTTGAACCCTTGGCGAAGCAGGTGTGCCAGCAATAGCCGAGGTTCAACATTTGCGCTTCGCTTTTCACCGTTGACTGTGATCGTCACCCGACGCACAGGAATGTCAACGGAAGTTTCAGTGATTTCCTCGTAGAGACTTGTCATTTCAGGCTGCCCTCTCATTCGATTCGGCGATGCCCCCAAGGAGGCGAGCGGTAAATGTGCTGATGATGTGCCGCTTGTACGACGCACTCCCACGATGATCACTTCGAGGTTGCGCAACAGATGCTGCAAGTTCAGCTGCCTGAGCAATCGATGCGTCGTCAAGCGAACTGCCAACGAGAGCCGCTGCAGCGTCTGAAGCATCAATCGTCGTGCCGCCGACACCGGTCAGGGCGATTCCTGCCCGAGTAACTCTCCCGCCAGAAACATCGACCGCAACAGCAACCGCTGCAGTTGCAAAGTCTCCGACACGACGTTCAAGTTTCATATAGCCGCCGAGAGCAGTTCCTTGCGGAGCTGGAATCACTGCCTCTACCGCAAGCTCGTTGTATGCAAGCACATTTTGGAATGGACCTGAAACGAACGAGCGAACTGGAATGTTTCGGCGTCCATTTGGACCTTGAGCGACGATGTGGCCGTCGAGCGCGACCATGCACGACGCCCAGTCACCCTGCGGATCTGCGTGGCAGACCGACCCAACGAATGTTCCACGGGTGCGGACGATCGGGTCGGCAACAAGCGGTGCCGCAGCCGCAATCGTTGGCTGACGGGCACTGATCTCGACCGACTTCTCAAGATGCTCATGTCGACACAACGCTCCGATGTGGAGAGATCCATCAGCATCAAAACGGTGATAATCGAGCTCTGCAATGTTGTTGATGTCAACAAGCATCTCTGGGGATGCAAACCGAAGCTTCAACATCGGCACGAGGCTCTGCCCTCCGGCCAACACCTTTGCCTCGCCTTTACCCTGTTCGAGAAGGGCGAGCGCCTCATCAATAGAGGTCGGGGCTTCGTAATTAAAACGGGACGGGTACATGGTTCTCCAGTCGTGGCCTAAAGGCCGCCGTCGTCGGGAATGGCGGTAGGGAGTGAATCTGCATCAGGGTCAGGCCGTGGCTCTTGGTGCGGCGGCCATGGACCCTGAACGGGCTGACCGGCAACCTTCAAGTAGTCGATCATTTGAGGCCAGGCCCAAATCGTTGGGCTCTTTCCTTCTTTTGGGGCGTGCTCAACTAATTCATACAGCCTCGGATTTCCAGCACTATGTCCTGACGATTCGACCGCCATCGCGTTCCCCTTTTCGTTCGACAGTTCGTTTCGATGTGTGTGACGAACGTAACACCTAATTGTGAAACTGTGAAGAGGGAAGAAATATTCCCCAAAATTTTGTCTGTTTGACGTCAGTCCAGTGAGGTCGTGAATGTCCAAAGAGCCACCGTCAGACAGCCTCAGCGACGCGCTTCTATAGCGATGCGAGTTTTTGTAGCAGCCCACGAACAAATTGGGCATTGCGTCAGGTCATGATGACGGGCCGGGCAGTATTCGCGACCAAAAAAGATGATCTGTAGATGTCGCCGATTCCATGTCTCGCGCGGAAACACTGCCTTGAGGTCGCGCTCGGTTCGCTCAACCGTCGAATCGTTCGACAACCCCCATCGCGCTGCCAATCGATGGATATGCGTATCGACAGGAAATGCCGGATGTCCAAATGCTTGAGACATCACCACGCTCGCCGTTTTGTGACCGACCCCAGCGAGAGATTCAAGAAACTCCCAGTCGTCAACAATCTCACCACCGGCATCAATGATTTGCTCAGCCATCCGACGAAGATTTTTGGCCTTCGTTGGCGCAAGACCAATTTCTTTGATGTACCCCAAGATCTCGTCTGGGTGTAATTCAATCATTTGCTGCGGCGTGCTCGCCCGAGCAAACAGTGCCGGGGTGACCTCATTGACTTTCTTGTCAGTGGTCTGAGCGGATAACGCCACAGCGACGAGCAACGTGTAGGGGCTTGAGTGGTCGAGCGGTATCGGTGGGTCTGGGTACAGATCATCCAACATGTCGCCGATCAGGTCAGCTTTTTCTTGGCGTCGCATCGCCAGGAACGCTAGCCACACCGTCGCCGCTCACCGATCGCTACGATCGCAGTATGTCAATAACTGGACGTTGTCTCTGCGGCGAAGTGACGTACTCGATTACAGGTGACGTCATCCGAACGGCCGTCTGCCATTGCGATCACTGCCAGCGCCAAAGTGGCGGAGCGTTTTCAGTCAACCTCGTGACCGCCGCCGACCACTTCAACGCGAGTGGTGACATGAAAATGTACGGCGACCCTGGTGATGACCCATCCGGGACAGTGCACGTTGAACGACATTTCTGCGGAAACTGTGGTTCGCCGATTATTTCGATTCCGACCGGACGACGTGAGATTGTCATCGTCAAATCAGGCACTCTCGACGAAAAGGCATCCATCTCGCCAGACGTTGAGGTGTGGTGTGAGTCGAAACAACCATGGGTCATCATGCCCGAGATGGCTGTCTCTAAAGAACGCGAATAATCCGCGATCGATCACCATCATTCCAGTGCAATGAGAATTGTCAGCCTCGTTCCTTCAGTGACTGAGACCCTGAGCGCTTGGAATGCAACACCGATCGCGTGCACGAAATATTGCGAGCGGCCTGATCTTCCTCACGTTGGAGGAACAAAAAATCCTGAAGTCGATGAGATCATTTCTCTTGCCCCAGATCTCGTCGTGGTTGATGTTCAAGAAAACAGGCTTGAGGATTTCACGGCTCTCAAACATGCGGGTCTTTCGGTGCTCGCGCTTGACGTCGTGTCACTCGAAACAATGCAGGGCGATCTTGGTCGTCTCGCGGAGGCAGCCAAACTGCAATTCAAGCCACAGCCACTTCCTGAACTTGCTCCGCTTTCGCTTCGAGCATTCGTGCCCATCTGGAGACGACCATGGATGTCGATCGGGGCGCACACATTCGGTTCACAACTGCTTAAAGCCATTGGAGTGACGAATATTTTCGAACACTCGCCATCGGAATATCCCGAAGTTGATCTGGTGACGGTCGGTGATCTGTTACCTGACCTCATCATCGTTCCGTCTGAGCCATACGAATTCGATGACGAACACCTCGAAGAATTCACCGACATCGCGCCGTCGATTCGGGTGGATGGGCGTGACTTGTTCTGGTGGGGAGTCCGAACACCGGCTGCAATGCGGCGACTGCACGACAAACTCCGCTCAACGATGTGAGACGCTCATCGGCGAATATGTCGACATGACCTCAGAACTACTCGCCGGCAAAACCGCTCTTGTTACTGGATCGTCGCGTGGCATCGGACGAGCAATTGCCATCGCACTTGCTCAAACAGGTGCGAATGTAGCGATCAACTATGTCAACGACGGTGATGCCGCTACCTCCGCAGTAAACGAGATCATTCACATAGGCCGGCAAGCGATCGCAGTTCAAGCTGATGTTGGTGATCCTGAACAGGCCGTCAACCTTGCCCACGCTGTATCAGCCGAACTCGGACCAATTGATGTGCTCGTCAACAACGCTGGTATCGGTGGTCGGGTTGCGGACCCTCAAGATCTCACCCTTGCGCAATGGACGACGACGATAAACGTCAACCTGACATCAGCGTTCGTTCTCACCGATGCGGTGCTCTCCTCAATGCGGGAGCGTCGATGGGGTCGCATCATCAATGTGTCATCGACTGCCGCGCAAACCGGCGGGTCAATCGGTCCCCACTACGCCGCATCGAAGGCCGGAATCATAGGTCTCACCCATGGTTACGCAAAGATGCTTGTCAAAGAGGGCATTACGGTCAATGCGATCGCAATGGCGCAGATTGATACCGACCTTGTTCACTCATCCACTCCTGCAGATCCGTCACGAATCCCTGTTGGCCGACTTGGTTCAACCAGCGAAATCTCAGACGTCGCCTGCTTGCTCGCCACCAATGCGTACATCACAGGTCAAACGATCAGCGTTAACGGCGGCATGTATTTCACCTCGTAGTACGCAACCTGTCGTCCGTCTTGGGGAATAGTTACCAATGAGCGGTGTTGAGATGACTGTGACCACCATTTCTGCAACACCCGAGCGGCTCAAGAACCTAAAAACGTGGAACCTCGCACTTACAGTGCTGCACCTCGTTCAAGCCGTCGTCATTGTTCTCATTGGCGGTGACTTTGCAATCGATGTCACATCAACATTTCCGGAAGGTCCTCCCGGAACCCGCATTCCCGTTGCCGAACCACTCTTTGGAGTGCGCATCGGACTTGCAATCGGAATCTTCTTGCTGTTGGCTGCAATCGATCATGCACTAACCGCCACCGTTGCGCGTTCAACGTATGAATCAGACCTGCGGTCAGGCATCAACCGGTTCCGTTGGGTCGAGTATTCGTTCAGCGCAACGATCATGGTCCTTCTCATCTCGGCCTATTCAGGTATCACCGGCATCGCAGCGCTCTGCGGGATCATTGGAGCAAACGTCGCAATGATCCTGTTTGGCTGGATCCAAGAACGAACAAATCCTCCGGGCCGTGAATCGACGTCGATGATGGCATTCTGGTTTGGAACCATTGCCGGTCTTGCCCCATGGGCTGCGATCGTCATCAACGTCATTGGCTCAGAGACAGTGCCGGGCTTTGTCTACGGGATTGTTGTTACTGAAGCGATTCTCTTCTTCAGCTTCGGACTTAACCAATGGCTGCAATACCGCGGAGTCGGCCGTTGGACCGATTACCTCTACGGCGAGAAGGTGTATCTCGTGCTCAGTTTGGTAGCAAAATCGGTACTCGCCTGGTTCATCTACTTCGGCTCGCTCGGTACCTGACGTACTAAAGCGCTCGTAGACCGAGTTGTCGTCTGACTCGTCACCGAACTCGTCTTCACCAACCTCTGCTCCAGATGACTGAACTTCAGCGGTGGGCGCACGCAGCGGAATATGAACCGCTCACTAGCTACGACAATGACGGAGGAAGGTGACCACTTCCTCGTTCACGAAGTTCATTGGCGTCACACACCCGGCACCGAGTTTCGATATGCATCGCAGTGATCGACATTTGAGTACCTCGCGACCGCTCAATCAGCGGAACGGGATGCGCAATGACATCAGTCGATCCGCATCGATCACAGTGAGGATAAGCAGGCCGTTGCCAACTCAATGAACAATTGCTGCAGGTCACGACGATGACTGCCTCCGTTCGCTGACCGGTGAGATGCTCATCGGTCGTGCAGTTCGGACAACTGATGTCGAGTGACATGTCCTCAGGTTAGGCGGCCTGTTTCGTTGGCCGGTTCTCATCGGCTGGCAACGGCGTACACACAGCGATTAATCCAGCGGTGATCGGCAAGAGAACCATCAAGCGGGCTGCACTCGAATACGAACCAACCCAATCAGCAAGCAGTGAGAAGGTGAATGGGGCGACCGCAGTCGAAATAACCATCACCGACGTCATACGCCCTCGCCACGTTCCTAATGTTTCTCGCCCGATCCAGCGAGCCAGCAATGCTCCCTCGCTTGCAGCCATTGATGCAGCAGCTGACCCAAGGGCGACTGCAAAACCAATCGCACCAAGTCGAGACCCCACGAAGGTTAACGACATGACAGCAACCGACATCACCAACATTGCGAACGGTACGACAATGCGACTTGGCACGCGATCAACCAACCGGCCAATGGTGAGCGCCACAACCGCTGCCGAAAGACTTTGCGGCAAAAAGTTGCTCGCCGCTGCTGCCGGAGACAACCCGCGTTCACCCAGCACTGCAATTTGGTGAAACGCAAGTGCTGTTGAGACAAATCCTGTTGTCGCATAACCGAACGTAACGACAAGAAAACCGTTTCTCCGGAGCTTTCGGGGAATCTGTGTCTCAGCGATCACTGGAGCAGTCGCTTCGTCGTCGGCATGCGGATGCTCAAGCCGAAGTCGACGAATCACCACTGACATCACCAGACCCACCACTACGACAAAGATGCCCTCGACAACCCAAGTTGTCCTCCAACCAAGAGAAGGAATCAGGCGGGCCGCAATAAACGGAGTGAGCGAGATTGTCGATCCTCCAAGTGCGGTCAACAAGCCAAGAGCCGCCCCGCGCCGTTGCAGAATATTTTTTGCAACAAACACGGATGCCGACAGTGGCATACCAGTTTGACCGAATGAGCGAAGGCCGTATATCGCGATGGTAAGCATCACGAGGTTCGTCGACACCGAGGCCAATATCGTTGCAAGGCACAAGCCAAGGGCAACCCAAGGCAGTATGTTCGCCACACCTTTTCGATCGATGACACGTCCGAGCCAGGTGCCGGTCGTCGAGGCCGCCAGTGTGCCGATCAGATACGCAAAGGTCAACTGACCACGGCTCACATCTAGATGATCGGTCAACGGGTCAACAAATACCGAAAATCCCGCTGTCTGACCTGGACCAGATAATGCGATAAGAACCGCGCCGGTACCGATAATTGACCGGCGATGCTGTTGGTGTGTTGCCACGAATCTCCCTCTGAGCCGGTCTGAACCTACTCAGTGTGGACACTCAGTTGGTGAACGTCTGCAATGCCCCGTTCTCATCTGCCAAGTGGGCCAACAGTGGCGACAGTTCCCAATGGGCACCGCCGAGCGACGCTGAGTAATGACGGATGCGCTCAACAATCTCAGCGAGACCGACTGAGTCGGCCCAATGCATCGGGCCACCGCGGTACAACGGCCAGCCGTAGCCATTCACCCACACAACGTCAATATCACTGCCACGAATGGCGATCTTCTCTTCAAGAATCTTCGCTCCCTCGTTCACCATCGGGTACACGCAACGCTCAAGTACTTCTTGGTCGGTCACCTCGCGTTGCTCCACGCCTTGAGCGATGGCAAAGTCTTTGATGAGTTGCTCAACTTCTGGGTCTGGAGTCGACGCCCGCGTATCAGGGTCATAGGTGTAGTAGCCGCGGCCGTTCTTCTGCCCGCGACGACCGTTCTCACACAGCACCTCTCGCACGGTTGAACTCGATGACGTTTCCTCGTTCCAGCCAATGTCAAGGCCGGCAAGATCCATCATGGCGAATGGTCCCATTGGGAAACCGAAGTCGTACAGCACTCGGTCGATCTGGGCTGGCGTTGCGCCCTCAAGAATCATCCGGTCAGCTTCAGCACCACGCATAAACAGCATCCGGTTGCCGACGAACCCATGACAGACACCGACGAGAACGGCGATCTTGTTCACCCGCTTCGAGATTGCCATTGCGGTCGCCACGGTCGTGTCGGACGACTTTGCACCACGCACAACCTCAAGGAGTTTCATCACGTTTGCAGGTGAGAAGAAGTGCATACCGATCACACTCTCGGGGCGTGAAGTGACCGACGCAATCTCGTTGACATCAAGAGCAGATGTGTTTGATGCCATGATTGCCCCCGGCTTACAGATTTGATCAAGTTCAGCGAAGATCGTCTTCTTCAGCGCCATGTCTTCAAAGACTGCCTCAATGACGAGATCACAGTCGGCAAAATCTTGTTTGTCGGTAGACCCTGTAATCAGTGCCATCCGTTCCTCAACAGCCGAGGCCGGGATTGAACCGTTCGATGCTGAACGCTCATAGTTCTTTCGCACTACGGCGAGCCCACGATCAAGGCTCTCTTGATCACGCTCAACGATGGTGACAGGAATGCCAACGTTGGCGAAGTTCATCGCAATGCCGCCACCCATGGTGCCAGCGCCGAGCACACCACAGTGCTTGACATCAACAATCGGGGTATCCGATGGAACATCTGGGACCTTGTTCGCAGCACGCTCAGCAAAGAACGCGTATCGCTGGGCTGCTGACTGGGGTCCAGTCATGAGTTCAGTGAACAACCGACGCTCGACGGCAAGACCCTCGTCAAATGAGAGATTGGCAGCAGCCTCAATGCACTGAATGTTGTACTCAGGTGCGAGGAAACCGCGGGTCTTGCGGGCAATCGATGCCCGGAAGTTTGCGAAGAGTTCAGTATTTCCGCGAGCTTCAAGCACCTTTTCATCACGGTCACGTACTCGTGCGAGTGGCATGTTCTCGGCAATCGCTCGACGCGCAAACGCAATCGCAGCTTCTCGGAGATCACCGTCGGTGACCTCGTCAACGAGCCCTGCCTCGCGAGCCTCTGCAGTTCCGATGTGGCGCCCAGACGTCATCATCTCGAGAGCCTTCGGAACTCCGGCGAGACGAGGCAACCGCTGCGTGCCGCCTGCTCCGGGTAGCAGTCCAAGATTGACCTCTGGCAAACCAAACTTTGCTCCTGAGACGGCCACCCGGTAGTGCGCACACAACGCAACTTCGAGGCCACCTCCGAGGGCAGTGCCGTGGATTGCGGCGATCACTGGAATCGGCGCGTTCTCCATCGCATCCTGCACTTCTTGGAGGCCAGGGCCCTTTGGCGCCCCACCGAATTCGCTGATGTCGGCACCGGCAATAAACGTGCGACCCTCGCAGACGAGGACAATGCCGGCGGCTCCATTGCTGACGGCGGTCGTCATGCCGTCGAGTAGTCCTTGACGGACATGCCAACTCAGCGCATTCACCGGCGGGTTGTCAACAATGACAAGAGCGATCTCACCATCGGTCTCAAGGCGGACAGTTTCAGTCAGTTGCGTCATGCCTTAAGTCAAGCATTTTTCCGCTTGGCTCACGGCTTTGGAGGCCACCGCTCTGAATGAACATTTGGTGCAACGTTGCGTCAAATTCGCCCCGACCACGAATTTCTCAACGCAATGACTTTCACCAGACGAACGACGTCAGCGATGAGCAGAATCAACCCTTATTTACCAACAAGTGGTGGGCGAGGGGGGACTTGAACCCCCACGTCCTTACGGACACTGGCACCTGAAGCCAGCGCGTCTGCCATTCCGCCACTCGCCCGAGTGAGCACTTGGAATCTATCGGCACGACGACAGCCACTGCACCAAGGCCAATGCGTCGATAACTTGGTCAGCGTGAATGTGCTTCGAGTTCAACGGTGGTCTGAGATGGATGTCGCCGAGCGACAGCAGATTCTCCATCGCGGACTTGACGACATATTTGAACCCTCGCTTCGAGCGTCAATCGGTGATCTCATCGAGGATGTCCGCCAACGAGGTGACGCAGCCGTCTGTGACGCTCTCGAGCGATTTGATGGCATCACCACCACACCTCATGCTCTGCGACTCAGCGATTCCGAATATGAGTCAGCCACCGTTTCAGATGACGTCGCTGCGGCCATCGATGATGCGATTACCCACCTCCGAATCTTTAACGAACGCCAACTCGAGCATTCATCGTCGTGGTCACACGAAAGCGAACCTGGGCTCACCATTGGTGAGAAAGTCACGCCTATTACTTCCGTTGGTTTATTCACGCCGTCCGGCAAAGCCTCATACCCGAGCGTGACATATCAACTTGCCGTTCCAGCACTCGTTGCTGGAGTTCCCGAAATTGCAGTCGTTGTGCCCCCAGTGCCAGGCGGACAGGGTGAAGTTGACCCCGCAGTCATTCATGTGTGTCGCACTCTTGGTCTTCGCAACATCTTTCGGGTGAACGGACCTGCCGGCATTGCGGCGCTCGGGTTTGGCACTGAGTCGATTCCAAAAGTGAGAAAGATTGTCGGCCCTGG
>Ga0075480_10000234_pt1 | contig 31437 bp, 37 predicted proteins | sample DEB08_DNA_7_FD_81590 | JGI IMG/M metagenome (GOLD analysis project Ga0075480, IMG submission 81590) | Aqueous microbial communities from the Delaware River and Bay under freshwater to marine salinity gradient to study organic matter... | ecosystem: Environmental > Aquatic > Marine > Coastal ... | reverse complement strand
TCAAAAAGCTGTTTTTGAGAGGAAAGCATGAGAAGGCCCAAGTGATTGACTGCCCCACCATAACACCTTCACACCATCCGAAAACCCATTTTCGCAAACACGGGAAGAGCGTCCATTTTTCCGCCCAGAGGCGTCTGCCGTATTCTCAGTCCGTTCAAAGGAACACTGCTGAGCCCGTTCGGTACCCCGCCAATATTGAACAGATGTGATATCGGCTTAGAGCTGCTAGGCGCTGTCCCGTTTATGTCCTAAGGTATGGGGTTTCTGGACAGGAAATTTTAAAACCATGCGAAAAATGCGTCGCGTGAGGATTTGAAAAAACAACCGTCTTCATCCAAACGCGCGCGTCTATTTAGAATGCGCAGGCTGCAGCGCAGCAACCTAAACCCAAAATTACAAATTTTACAGAGGACTTCCGCGATCAAGAGTGTGAGACTTAATTTCTCGCAGATTGGTTTTTTGATAGATTTTCGTCAAATAAGTCATTCATATGGGCCAACCAAAGAGATCGGACTCCTATGGAAACTCCCAATAGAACAGGGCTAGCCATAATCTTGAGCCTACTGGCATTGGCGCTGTTTGATGCCATGGGTCTCATTATCAAATTACTTTCAACAGAATTCTCTGCAGCAGAACTGTCAACTTGGAGGAACCTATTTGGTTTATTGCCCGCCTTTTTGGTTCTCTATGCCTCAAAAACGTGGCGCGAGAACGGAAAGAAAATTATAATTAAACAGTGGAAGTTAGCCCTTTTAAGGGGCGTTATTGCTTCGCTTGCCCAGCTTTGTTTTTACTGGTCATTAGGTTTGATGGCCTTTGCCACAGCTTCTACAATAACGTATTCCGGAGCTCTGTTCGCAACCGCTTTTGCGATCCCAATTTTGGGGGAACGTGTCGGGATAGTGCGATGGCTGGCGGTAATAATTGGCTTTTTGGGCGTGGTTTTTATTTTACAGCCGGGTAGCGACGCCTTCACACATTATTCCATTTTGCCGCTGGCGGCTGCGGCATTTTACGCCTTGCTGACGATCACGGCAAAATTATTCGATAGCCAAGTTTCTAGCGCACTTGTAAATGTGTATGCGTCACTTTCCTCGACGGTATGCGCTGCCATTTTAACCTTATTCCTTGGTGGATTTTCCCCGATATCATCCCTAGACGAAATCTTTTGGATAATTATGATGGGCGCTTTTGGCGGCTCTGCAGTGCTCTTGTATGTTGTAAGTTACAGAATGACAGAACAAAGCAACTTAGCCCCATTCAGTTATTTCGGGATTCCCATAGCATTTTTCTTTGGGTGGGCATTTTTTGACGAAACCCCATGGGATGCGATATTTCCCGGCGGGATCCTCATTATCTGTGGAGGGCTGTTAATCTTCTGGCGAGAGCGGTCTTTTAAGAGATCCTAAGTATGAAACAAAAACTCATCAGAACGCTTAAATCCTGGCACCACTGAACAAGTCCACGAGCGCGATTATCTTTGGGCCGAGCGTTTCTGTTTTGCCTTTGGTATCAATATTTGACTGCACCAGGGGTTCTGTATTTTAGCGATGCAGATTAAACCCAATCCTTGAAAGCGAAGCCGACGCCATCTGTCCAATCGATAAATGAGACATCCGCGCGGCATGTTTGGCGCAGGCTTTCCTCGGGCCGCCTTTTTCAATTACCAATAGCGTGATACATTTGAGATTGGACTGCTTTGCCACCCTTTTGACAGGCTTAACAACCAGTCAATTCCCCCACTGCTTGCCGCCCCGCAGGGATGGCATTGCCTCAGCTGTGTGGCCTGCTTCCTCTTCGAGCGCTTTGATTTCAGAGCGCAGCACTTCGAATTCTTCTCGTTTGCGTTCAATGAAATTATGCGTGAGGAGGGATTTTTCTCGAATGCCTTTTGGCGTTAAAATATATGCATACTGACCCTTGCGTGGATTCTTCCTGAAGTTCCCGAGCTTCACAAGACCTTTGTCGACCAAGGCCGTGAGTACATAGTAGGCTGACCCATTTGAAATTCCAACAGCATCGGCAACCTGCCGCGTAGACATCTCCGGATTCTGCGAAATCAATCGCATGACCTGCAGGCGGATCTCTGCCTGCTGTTCCTCGCGCCGACTAGCCAAAATGCAACCCTAGCACGGCTACCTCACAAAGCCTCGCGCGATGCGAGAGCACTGGCAACCAAAAATGACACTGTATATCAAGAATGTTCATAACTGTTCAAATTTGATTGATAGATTGAAAGTCTGAAAAGATCAACCATGTTTTCCGGAAAAGATATCAAATCCTAATCGCTGTAAAATTTCCTATTCAAATTATAAACATATTGTTATCAATATGTTATTATAATTTTTCAAACATAAATCATCAAAAAATCAAATAGAAAAGTTTTCTATCATGACCCATGAGCGGTTTACCAAACTTTATTCTTCTGCTCTTTTCGCTCAATATTGAACGTTTTGCTTTTGGGATGAGATTGTGAATAATCGGTATTACACAAACCGCAAATCCAACAGCCGACGTCATTTGCAAAACAAATGAGACCCTAAAAATATGGGGTATCCTGAGAACTTAGGGGAACGCGATCAAAATGCATCATTTTATGTGGAGGCGAGTACCGGAATCGAACCGGTGTACACGGATTTGCAATCCGCTGCGTCACCACTCCGCCAACTCGCCTGTGTGGTGAAGGGAGCGTTAAACGATTTACATCTCAAAGACAAGCATGATTGCGCGTTAATTTCCGGCCTTGATGCCTGCCATATGCGCCGCAAGGACCCGAAGCTATCCTAGGGGTCAGTGCCGCTCTTGACAAAAGGGGGCGGCTCAGTGAACAAATACTGTGTCGTTTATTTTGCGGCTACAAAACCTTTTCAAAATTTCAATGTCTATTGATCCTTTGCAGGCAAATGAACCTCTTGTGGTCAAGCTGCGCATAAGATCGACATCCTATGGCTGGGGCAGAATATGGTGTATTCAGACGGGTCAAAATGGGAATGGCGCACCTTGGCTTTGACCGCGGGCGTTTATGTCGGCTTTTTCTTTGCCGCAACGGAAGCTTACGAAACCGCTTGGGCATTTGGATTTGCCCTTATGGTGCTGTGCATGACGCTTCATTCCTCTCTCACCCACGAAGCACTTCACGGTCATCCCACCAACAATCCCTACATCAACGCGCTGTTGGTGTTTCCCTCTTTGTCCTTGCTGGTTCCTTATTTGCGGTTCAAAGATTTGCACCTCGCTCACCACAGGGACGAATTTCTGACCGATCCTTATGATGATCCAGAGAGCAATTTCATGGATCCCGATCTTTGGCAAAGCGTACCTAAAGGCATGCAACGTGTGTTTCGTCTCAACAATACGCTTTTGGGGCGGATGCTCATCGGGCCTCTGCTGGGGCAGTGGCGGTTCATGCGGGAGGATGCCAAAGCGATTGCACAGGGGGATGCAAGGGCTGCCTTGGGCTGGGTGCTGCATATTCCAGCAGCGGGGATAGTGATATGGGGCGTCCTTTATTTCGGCAGTATGCCCCTTTGGATGGTCATGCTTGCCAGTTATGGTGCCATGTCCCTGTTAAAGGTGCGCACGTTTCTGGAACATCGCGCCCATGACAAGGCCCGCGCACGCACCGTGGTGATCGAAGATCGCGGGATCTGGGCGTTCTTATTTCTGAACAACAGTTTTCATGTGGTTCACCACATGCATCCACAGGTCCCATGGTATGATCTTCCTGCGTTATATAGAGCCCGAAAAGATCACTTTCTGGCGCGCAATGAAGGGTATGTTTACAAAAGCTACACAGATATTTTCAAACAGTTCTTTTTCAAACCCAAAGACGAAGTGCCACATCCGCTCTGGTCAAAACCTTTGAAATAGCGTTTAGCTTGGCTCATGGAACTTTGGATTTTTGCCAGCCTTATAGCGGCGACCCTTCAGACAGTGCGCTTTATGTTGCAGAAGGTCCTTAGCCGGACACAACTGTCAACGGCAGGTGCGACGTTTTCGCGGTTTTGTTATTCAGCGCCGTTCCTGTGGTTGGCCGTGGTTCTATATTTCGTGAACAGCGGCACCGCTTTGCCTGCTCTATCCTTTTGGTTTTGGATCTACGCAAGCCTTGGAGGGATCTCGCAAATCCTGGCAACAGTCTGCGTCGTGGCGCTTTTTAAATCGCGCAATTTCGCCGTTGGGATCACCTTTAAGAAAACCGAAGTTATTCAGGCCGTTCTTGTGGGCATCATTCTGTTGGGTGAAGGCGTGTCGCTGGAAGGCTTCGGGGCTATTTTAATCGGGCTTTTGGGGGTCTTGTTGCTGTCTGATCAAAGCGGTGTCAGCGATGCAGCGACACACCGGTTTTTAAACCGCGCGACAGGGCTCGGGTTGATCTCCGGATTTCTTTTTGCGATATCTGCGGTTTCTTATCGCGGTGCCACGTTGGAGGTAGCCATGCCCTCAGCGATGACGACGGCAATGGTCACATTGCTTTGGGTTGTCACCTTGCAGATGGTGTCGATGGGGATCTGGATTTACCTGCGCGAACCGGGTCAATTGGCTGCGGTTTGGAAGGCGCGCAAAACTGCGGTTTGGATCGGTTTGACCAGCATGGGGGGATCGTTTGGATGGTTCACCGCCTTTAGTCTTCAAAATGCAGCTTATGTCAAAGCGCTTGGTCAGGTTGAGCTTTTGCTCAGCATGGCAGCAGGATATTTCTTTTTTCGCGAAAAACTGACGGTGCGGGAATTTGCGGGTGTCGGGTTTTTGGCCCTAAGCATCGTGATATTGGTTCTGGTAACCTGAAACGTCGTTTTTTGTCAGGCCCGCTCAAGACGGCATTTTATACCCTCTGAGACGCAAAAAGGCGCTGTCTTCATCATCATTCTTGAAAAACGGGACAGAAGCCGGTGGTGCGTTATCCGTCACACGCGCACCAATTTCAGCCAGAACCACCTCTGTGATGAAGGGAAGGTCATATTGGCGCACTTGATCCAAGGGGATCCATTGCAAATGGGAAAGCTCTTCTGATGCAGCGGAAAAATCATCTAAATCGCTTTGCAAAAGGTCTGCATCCACAAAGAAAAACCTCGCATCAAAGCGGCGCGGACGACCGGGCGGGGTAATCGCGCGAAACACATACTGCATCCCTGATGCATCCGGAAGGAAACCCGCCTCGGCAAAAGCTTTCCAATCCTTGGGAACCGCCCCTTGCCACGTGCCCTGAACGCCAAGTATCTGACCGGTTTCCTCGAATAGCTCACGGATTGCCGCCACGCATAATGAATGGATCAATGCGGGATCGGACATATCCTCCAAACGGCTGACGCAGGGTTCATTGATCATACGGGCCAGCGGAACATCTGCGTCCTCTGCATCCACGGCACCGCCGGGAAATACAAATTTATTGGGCATAAAGACCGCGTTTGATCCCCTTTGTCCCATTAGAACTCTGGGCGTTGTCGATCTGTCACGCACAACGATCACCGTTGCAGCGTTTCGAATGGCGGTTTTATCTTCTGTCATCTGCGTCCTCAACTGGCGTGCATCTCGCCCAATTAGCCAAAGCCATGAAGCTTCCTTGCCCATTGGAACGCAACGATCGCGCCTTTCAATCTTGGCAAAAGGTAAAGCGAGAGCGCCAAACATCCAACCCCAAATGTAAAGAGCATTGTCAAAGGTTCGGGCCGCCAGTGGGTATATACATAAAGAAGCAAGGGAGCCATCACGTGACCGACAATCAAAATCGTCAGATAGGCCGGACCATCGTCGGCGCGATGATGAAACAATTCCTGCCCGCAAGCCTGACAACTTTGCCCTACGCTCAGATAGCCCTCCATCATGGAGCCTTGCCCACAGTTAGGACATTTCCTGCGCCATCCCCTTTTCAAAGCCGCCTTTAAATCACGCTCATCCGTGTCTGGCATCGTTCAATCGCCTTTTCAATCCGCGATGGACATGCGCGTCGCATCACCAAAGCGCAACCCCGAAAAACCAAAAAATGCCAAAAAGTCGAAAAAACTTCGACGGAAAATCACGTGGCTTGCGTTTCAGAGATATTCACAACGGCGCAAATATCGCGCCCAACCTTGGAGAAGAAAATGAATAAGACAGTGGCAGTTCTGAGCACAGTTTCCCTCATCACATTGGCAGGCGCAGGTCTGGCCGCGAGTTACGGGCCTGATGGTGATAAACGGTTCCCAGAATTTTCAGAACTCGATTTGAACGGTGACAATCAGATTTCCAAAGACGAAATGACTGCACATGCTAAGAGGCGTTTTGACGGAGCAGATCAAAACAGCGATGGCATGTTATCCGCCGCAGAAATTGCCGCCGAGCGCGCCAAAGCCTCTGAACGGCGCATCAACAAGATGATCGAAAAAATGGATGCAAACAAAGACGGTCAAGTGAGCTTTGAAGAAATTCAAAACGGACGCAAAAACCGGAAACAGGAAAAAATGTTCAATAAACTGGACGATAACGGGGATGGTTTTATTTCCGCCGAAGAATTTGCGGAAATGAAAGATCATAGGCGTGGTAAATGGTTTAAATTTTTTGCTAAAGACCAGAAGGATGACGGTCAAACCAACGATTGATGACTGACTGCCCAGCATCCATGCAGGAGCCGGCAATGCCGATTGATCCAACAACGCAGATGAGCGATAACGCGCTTTTGGTAGCTTTTGCCAAAGGACACGCGGATGCCGCGCGATTGTTGAGTGAACGGTTGTTGCCCAAAGCTTATGCGCAGGCGTTTTTTCGGCTGCGCAATCAGGCAGATGCAGAAGACATTGCGCAGGAGGCCTTTATTAGACTGTGGCGCATGGCCCCAAACTGGGCAGAGGATGGGACCAAAGTGTCTACATGGCTTTATAAGGTGGTGCAGAATCTCTGTTACGATCGGCTGCGGCGCAAACCCTCAACGTCTCTTGCAGATATCGGCGAACCCGAAGATAGCAAACCTGCAGCCGCAGAGATGCTTCAGGATCAGACCCGCGCCAACGCGCTTTATCGCGCTTTAGCCGAACTGCCTGATCGTCAGCGCGATGCGGTGTCCATGCGCCACCTCGACGGGATGAGCAACCCAGAGATCGCTGAAATTATGGAACTAAGCGTCGAGGCGGTCGAAAGCCTCATCTCACGGGGAAAACGCAAGCTTTCCGACATTTTGCAATCTCACAAATCTGAATTAGGATATGCCAATGGCTGATCATGACGACCCCTTAGACGCAGAATTGGACGTGTTTTTCAACGCCGCCAAACGGCTAGCGCCAAGGCCAAGTGAGGATCTGCAGGCGCGTATTCTAATGGAGGCAACCCGCGCCCAGCAACGACCGGCGCCGAAACCTGCGCGTGTCTCAGTTTTTGAAATGCTCAAAGATTTCGTTGCGGATTTGGGCGGTGCGCCAGCAACTGCAGGACTTGCAACGGCGGCACTTGTTGGGGCTTATATTGGGTTTTCCGCTCCTGAGTGGCCTGAACCAATGTCCTCTTGGATCAATGCAGACACATCCCTTGATGCAGATTTTACCGACCCATTTGCAGGTCTTGATTATTCCTTTCTGGAGAGCGACACATGAACAGTCAAACATCTTCACCCCATAAAAAATCCAGACTATGGAAAATTGTTCTGGTCACATCTCTCGCACTGAATATCGCCATCATAGGCGCCGTTGGCGGCGCGTTTTTACGCTTTGGCAAAGAGGGCCCCAGAGGAAAACCAAAGTTTGATGCTGTGGCAGGATCCGTTTATATTCGCGCGTTGACGCGGGAAGACCGGCGAAAACTCGGACAGGATATGCGCGAAAAACATGCTGCCCAGTCAAGCGTGCGAGACAGTTTGGATGCGCGTTTTGAAGATGCTTTGCGCCTTCTGCGCGGTGACAGTTTTGATGTGGCAGCGTTTAACGATGTCATGGAACAGCATTCCGCGATTTCCAACAGCCGCCAGTCAGACGCGCGCACGATGTTGATAAACCACATCTCTGCAATGAGCCTTGAAGAGCGTTCCGCCTATGCAGACCGTCTGGAGGCCGCCCTTAACCGTCAGGGACGACATAAAAATAAAAAAGAATAATCCATTGACTGAAAGAGATGGAAAATATCCGCCTATTTCCGCTGTAGAGGGGTCGTTTTTTGTGCAAAGCTCTTGTAACTGAAAGAAAGGTTTCGCACTCTGCCCTTCGGAGGCTCTTTGATGTCAAAAACGGTTGCGCATTTGGTTCTGCCCACGAATGAACTTCGCGATGACATTCCCTTTTTCACAAAAACGCTGGGGATGCGGATGGATATGATTTATCCGGCGGATGATCCGACAGTTGCTCATTTTTCAGGTCACGGATTGAATCTTCGTATTGAAAAGGGCGTTGATTGCCCCCCGGGTCACATCCGGATCTGCTGCGAAGATCCAGCGCGTTTTGCAGGGGGAAAATCTCGGCTGACGGCACCAAATGGTACGATAATCAACATTGAAGAACTGAACCCACCCTTGGTGTTACCTGAAACTCAGCATAGTTTTGTGGTGCGCCGCCTTGCGGATCAGGCGCCATGGGTCATCGGGCGGGCAGGAATGCATTATCGGGATTTGATTCCCGATCGGCTTGGGGGATCCATTATTGCCTCTCACATTCGGATCCCCGATGGGGGACCCGTGCCAGACATGGTGCATTACCATACGGTGGGCTTTCAATTGATCTTTTGCTATCGGGGTTGGGTCGATCTTGTCTACGAAGATCAGGGGGAACCGTTCCGCCTATATGCGGGCAATTGCGTGATACAGCCGCCGGAAATTCGTCACCGTGTGCTTTACGCGAGCGACAATATCGAGGTCATCGAAATTGGCGTTCCGGCTGAACATGTTACCACCATCGATCACACCATGGAATTGCCCAACGCCACGCTGAATCCCGATCGCGAATTTCAAGGTCAGAAATTTGTCCACCACAAAGCTGAAGAGGCCATTTGGAACACATTTCGTATTCCGGGGTTTCGCGCACGCGACACGACCATCGCAGAGAATACGAAAAATGTTGCCGGTGTTCAGGTGATCCGGCCTGACGGAACAACATCAAAAGAAAGCTGGCACAGCGCCGATATTCTGTTCACTTTCGTGATGGAAGGCAGCATGACGTTATATGGGGAAGGCAAAGATCCTTTTGAACTGGCGCCGGGGGACGCTTTTGTAATCCCTCCCAATATGAAAACAACATATGGCAACATCAGCAAAGACCTTGAGCTTCTCGAAGTTTCGCTTCCCGGTGTTTTTGAAACCTTCCTCAGCTAGACCCCAAAGGATACTCAAAATGACCAACCTCAAAGATGCAGCCCATAAAGTCCGCACCAACGCCTATGCCCCCTATTCAGGGTTTCAGGTGGGCGCAGCACTGAAAAGTGAACAAGGCGAAATATTCGTTGGCGTCAATGTTGAAAACGCGGCTTACCCCGAAGGCACATGCGCCGAGGCGGGCGCTATCGCCGCCATGATCGCCGCAGGCCACAAGCGCATCAAAGAAGCCTATGTGGTGGCAGACTGTCCAAGCCCCGTCCCCCCTTGTGGAGGATGTCGTCAGAAAATCGCAGAATTTGCAGATCAAGACGTCATTGTCACCTTGGCGACAGTGGACGGAAAAGAAGCACAATACAAAGTGTCAGAACTTTTGCCCGGTGTCTTTACCCCCGCCCATATGGACAATGTTTCCTGATGCCTGACGCCCGGTCCATCATCACCAAAATCAAGGAAAAACAAACGCCCAGCGCGGAGGAGTTGAGATGGTTTTCCAAGGGTCTTGCAGATCATAGCGTAAGTGACGCACAGGCAGCGGCCTTTGCCATGGCCGTGACCCTCAATGGATTGGATGAAACAGGATTGGTCGCTTTGACCTCTGCGATGCGCGATAGCGGTGACCGGCTGTCTTGGAAGACCGACAAACCAATTCTGGACAAACATTCAACAGGCGGTGTCGGAGATTGTGTGTCCTTGGTCCTTGCCCCGCTTTTGGCTGCAGCAGATATCTATGTACCGATGATTTCGGGGCGCGGTCTGGGTCACACAGGCGGGACGCTTGATAAACTCGAAGCAATTCCGGGGACGAAAGTTCAACTCGACAAAGCCGACCTCACCCGCGTGTTAGACCGCGCCGGCTGCGCTATTGTGAGCGCAACGGGTAATATCGCCCCTGCAGACAAACGGCTTTATGCCATCCGCGATGTCAGCGCGACGATCGACTGTCTGGAACTTATCACCGCCTCAATTCTCTCCAAAAAACTTGCCGCGGGGCTTGAAGGATTAATATTGGACGTGAAATGCGGCAGCGGCGCTTTCATGAAAACAAAAGAGAACGCGCATGTCTTGGCGAAAGCTTTGGTCGATACCTCTAATCTAGCGGGCTGTAAAACAACTGCACTTATAAGTGATATGAACGAACCACTCGCCCCGTCCATTGGCAATGCTGTGGAAGTTCACGATGTCATGGAGGTTCTGGTTCATTCCAAAGACGGTCGTCTAAAGGATATCTGTCTGACGCTTGGCGCCGAACTTTTGACAGCCAACGGTCTGGCCGAGACAGCAAAAGACGCATATCAACGTCTGAGCACACTATTGGACAACGGATCTGCTGCGGAAAGATTTTCGCGGATGATCGCTGAAATGGGCGGGCCATTGGAATTTGCGGAAAACTGGCAGCGCTATCTTCCCGAAGCGCCCGTCATATTTGAAGTTGCCGCAGTGCAGGACGGATATGTAACTGGGTGGGACGCAGAGGCGCTTGGCATGATTTCCGTCAACCTTGGCGGCGGACGAAAAGTTGAAACCGATACCGTTAACCCTGCAGTGGGGATAAGCGATATCGTGTCCATCGGGACCAAGCTTGAACGCAAAAAACCTATCGCAAAAATCCATGCCACCCGCATCGAAGCCGCAGAAGAGGCGGCCAAACGGGTTTTAAGCGCGTTGGTAGTTGGAAATGCCGCTCCCAAACCAACAAAACTCATTCTGGAAAAGATCGCATGAAAGGGCGCGTGTTCCTGATTGTCATGGACTCTGTCGGTATTGGCGGCGCACCAGATGCGGATCAGTATTTCAACGATGGTGTGCCAGATACCGGGGCCAATACTTTGCTTCATATCGCAGAGGCCTGTGCGATAGGCCAAGCCGATATCCACCGGGAGGGTCCACTAAATCTTCCCCATCTTACGGCACTTGGCCTTGGCAATGCGATTGAACTTGCTTGTGGACAGCGGGCTCCCGGGATTGAACCCGTCATCGGGGGAACATGGGGCGTGGCAAGCGAAACATCCCGCGGGAAAGATACGCCATCAGGCCATTGGGAATTGGCGGGGCTGCCTGTGGCTTGGGAGTGGCATTATTTCAAAGATAAAACCCAGTCTTTTCCGGAGGAGTTAATCAAGTCCTTTTGCGAAATTGCCGGCACAGATGGCATTTTGGGAAACTGCCATGGGTCCGGCACCGAACTCATCCGCGACTTTGGAGAACAGCACTGTGCCTCAGGCTGGCCGATTTGCTATACCTCCGCGGACAGCGTCTTTCAGGTTGCGGCCCATGAGACGCATTTCGGGTTAAACCGGCTGAACGAGCTATGCGCGCGCTTTGCCCCCGAAGTCCACCACCTGAAAGTCGGCCGTGTGATCGCCCGTCCGTTTTTGGGCGAAACGGCTGATACATTTTACCGCACCGAAAACAGGCGCGACTTTGCGCTCTTGCCACCGAATAAAGTTCTTACAAATTGGGTGCAGGACGCGGGTCACCCTGTCACCGCTATCGGAAAAATCGGGGATATTTTTTCCATGCAGGGCATTGATAAAGTACTGAAAGGATCAGACTCAACTTTGATGACGCATCTTGCGACTGAGGTTGCATTGGCCGAAGACGGCAGCCTTATATTTGCGAATTTTGTAGAATTTGACAGCCGATTTGGTCACAGACGGGACATTGCTGGATATGCCAGAGCGCTGGAATGGTTTGACCAAGAGATCGGGCAAATATTGCCCCAGCTGAAGGCAAATGATCTCATGATTTTCACTGCGGATCATGGAAACGACCCAAGCTGGATCGGAACAGATCATACCCGCGAACGGGTGCCCGTTCTATGCGCCACGAGACCGTCAAACCCGTTGGGGCACATCAGTTTCAAAGATGTGGCTAAGCTTGTTCTCTGCCATCTCAATATAGCCCATCCCGCAGTTGAGGATCAAAATGCAGTCTGAATTTACCATGCCCAAGGTCGAATTGCACCTTCACCTAGAAGGGGCAGCACCACCCGCACTCATTCAGCAAATGGCACATGAAAAAAAGGTCGATATCAAAGGTATCTTTGATCAAAACGGTCATTACGTGTTTCGCGATTTCACACATTTCTTGGCGGTATATGAGGCCGCGACAAGCGTGTTGACCCAGCCTTTGGATTTTTATCGCCTCACCCGCGCTGTATTGGAACAAAGCGCCTCCCATGGGGTCATTTACACAGAAGTATTCCTATCACCTGATTTTTGCGGGCAAGCAGAGCTTGGGCCTTGGCGCGAATATCTTTCCGCCATTCAGGAAGCAGCCGCCGATGCAGAAAAATCCTTTGGCATTGTGATGAAGGGCATAGTGACCTGCATTCGTCACTTTGGGCCTCAAAAGGCCAAAAAGGCGTCCCTTTGCGCGGCAGAAACCGCAGGGGATTTTATCTGCGGCTTTGGCATGGGGGGTGCAGAGACCTTTGGTGTCCAATCAGATTATCTCTACAGTTTTGATATGGCCCGCGAAGCTGGTCTTCGCATCACCACACATGCGGGAGAATGGGGTGGGCCCGAAAGTGTCCGACAGGCGGTCTTTGACCTGAATGCGGAACGGTTAGGCCACGGCGTGCAGGTGGCCGAAGATCCCCATCTTGTCGATGAACTCATTGCACGCGACATCACTCTCGAAGTTTGTCCCGGATCAAACGTTGCGCTTAAAATTTACCCTGACATCCGATCTCATCCGATTGCAAAGTTGCGCGACCGCGGCGTGAAGGTCACTGTATCAACCGACGATCCACCGTTTTTCCACACCGACATGACCAAAGAATATGCAGCCTTGTCACACGCCTTTGGTTGGGGCAAGGAAGACTTCAGCAGTTTGAACAAAACGGCGATCAAGGCCGCCTTTTGTGATACTGCTACCAAAGACACCATAATAAAAAGATTGGACGCCGAATGACTGATAACCTCACCATCGTAACCCATCCCCTCGTGCAGCATAAACTCAGCCTGATGCGTGATAAATCCGCACCAACACCATTGTTTCGTCAGTTATTGCGGGAAATCAGTCAACTTTTGGCCTATGAAATTACCCGTGAATTGGATCTGACGACAAAACGGATCGAAACCCCTCTTGAGCCAATGGATGCCCCCGTGTTGGATGGAAAAAAGCTGGCCTTGGTGTCCATACTTCGTGCTGGAAACGGGCTTTTGGATGGGGTTTTGGAATTGATCCCCGGGGCGCGTGTTGGATTTGTCGGACTTTATCGTGACGAAGTAACGCTTGAACCGGTACAATATTATTTCAAGGTTCCTGATGCGCTAGAAGATCGTTTGGTCATCGCCGTGGATCCAATGCTGGCAACGGGCAATTCCTCTGTCGCAGCCATTGACCTTTTAAAGAAATCTGGGGCGAAAAATATTCGCTTCATGTGTCTTCTGGCCGCCCCTGAGGGCGTCAAACGCATGCAAGAAGCCCACCCAGACGTCCCAATCGTTACTGCTGCCCTTGATAGTCATTTGAACGAAAAAGGATATATCGTTCCTGGCCTTGGGGATGCAGGGGACCGGATGTTTGGCACAAAATAAGCGAAGGTATGCTTTACTAAACCATAGATTTGGGGCATGATCAGACAAAACCGCGCTGAGGGCAGGCATGTCACGACCTTTGTCTAATATCTTCCTTTTGATAGTCTTATTTGTGGGATCAATGTCTGAAGCCGTCGCGCAGAGTTTGACCAGCTCAGAGGGTCCTGCAAACCTTCCTCCTGCCGATTTTACGGGAACGCAGTTTGTGGACAACAAGGGCTGTGTGTATATCCGGACAGGCCGCACAGGTGCCACCAGCTGGACCCCTCGCGTCAGCCGAGATCGTAAATTGGTCTGCGGGTTCGAACCAAGTTTTGCCGGAACCAGCGCAGTCCCACTGCGTCAAAAACCCGCCATAGTCGCACAAAAACCGATTTCCTCTCCGCTCAGCTCTATACCGGTGAAACAAACCTCCTCCACCTTGCCTCCAAAGAAAACCGTCCCTTCGACAAGGGCGACGCCTGCAGCGCAGTCCTATGCGCAGACAACGACGTCAAATGGTCGTGAAATAATCCTGAACGGGTCCGGCATGCCCTCAAAAATTCCAAACGGGTTTCGGGCGGCCTGGGATGATGGACGGTTGAATTTGAACAGGGGCATCCCCACAGCAGCGGGGATTGTCGATAGCGAAAAGATCTGAACACAGAACATCCCCCGCCAGCTTATTTCAGATATGGCCCAGGGAAATATCTATCCCGTGAAACGTGTTCTGACATATCCCTTCAAATCTATGGAAACCCAAGAACGGTTTATGGCAGCGAAGGGTGCGCTGAGCCTGAGCGTAGCGCAGGACGGCGAAATTTCGATGAACCGAAGTGCCGCTGCAACGCGCATTTCATCAAAGAGCATGCCGGCAACCGGCACGCATAAAGATGGCCAAATCATACAGGTGGCCACTTTTGCAAACCCGCTTAACGCAGAACGTACAAGCCTGCGCATGGCAAAATTGAACCTTCCTACGACGAATAAACCGGTGACTATCGCCGGAAAATCCTACCAGATCGTTCTGGTTGGACCATTCTATGATCAAGAAATTTCAAAAGTTGCTCTTAAAACGATTCACCAAGAAGGGTTCAGGGACGCGTTTTTCCGATAATAATTAACCGCATCAAGCATCTTGCTTTACCTTATGTGTATCTTGCGGCGTCCTTGTGATTAGCCCCTACGACATCACGACCATCAATTGTGAAAAATTGCGTTCAACAGATAAAAACAGTTAAATGAAAAGCCGCCCAGAATGCTTGGACTCATGCGGCTTTTAGTATGGTAACAGCCTCTAAACCCAAGGGCGTTCTGCGGCGATCTTTGCTTCATAGCTTTCGATAGAGGATGCTTTTTCAAGGCTGAGTGAAATGTCATCCAATCCATTCAGCAAGCAGTGTTTTTTGAACGCATCCAATTCAAAATGGAACACATCCCCATCAGAAGAGGTCACGGTTTGCGCCTCAAGATCCACTTCCATCCTTGCATTCGCGCCTTTTTCCGCATCAGCCATAAGCACATCGACCTGCTCTTTAGGAAGAACGATGGGCAAAATACCATTCTTAAAGCAGTTGTTGTAAAAGATATCGGCAAAGCTTGTGGAAATCACACAGCGAATGCCAAAATCCTTAATCGCCCAAGGCGCGTGTTCGCGCGATGACCCACAGCCAAAATTATCACCGGCGACGATAATTTCCGCATTGCGGTATTGCGGTTTGTTCAGCACGAAATCGGGATTTTCTTTGCCTTCCCCGTCATAGCGCATTTCATCAAACAGATTGACGCCAAGGCCGGATCGTTTGATCGTTTTCAAAAACACCTTAGGGATGATCATATCTGTGTCGATATTGATCAAGGGCATTGGGGCGGCGATACCGCTCAATTTTTCGAATTTGTCCATTACATCATCTCCCGCACATCAGTGAGTTTCCCTGTGACGGCTGCGGCTGCGGCCATGGCGGGGCTCATAAGGTGGGTGCGCCCACCGCGTCCTTGGCGGCCCTCAAAGTTCCGGTTTGACGTTGCCGCACAGCGTTCCCCGGGTTGAAGCTGATCAGGGTTCATCGCAAGGCACATCGAACATCCCGCAAGACGCCATTCAAATCCCGCCTCTTTAAAGATATCGGCCAAACCCTCTTCTTCGGCCTGAGCGCGCACAAGGCCGGATCCGGGAACCACCATGGCGCGCATGCCCTCTTTGATCTTTTTGCCTTTGAGGATGGCTGCGGCAGCCCGCAGATCTTCGATGCGCCCATTGGTGCAGGACCCGATAAAGACTGTATCAATCGAAATCTCAGCAAGGGGTGTGCCGGCGGTGAGCCCCATGTAGTCCAACGACCGTGCAGCAGCATCTACTTTTCCACCTTCAAAATCACTCGGCGCGGGTACATTGGCCGTTATAGGCAGAACATCTTCGGGTGAGGTGCCCCATGTCACAACCGGTGCGATGTCTTCGCCACGGATGGTGACCACTTTGTCAAAATGTGCACCCTCGTCGCTAAAGAGCGTTTTCCAATAGGTGACTGCCGCTTCCCATGCGGCTCCTTTGGGGGCATGGGGACGGCCCTTGCAATAGTCAAAGGTCTTTTGATCGGGTGCAATCAAACCGGCACGTGCGCCGCCTTCGATCGCCATGTTGCAAACAGTCATCCGCCCTTCCATGGACAGATCGCGGATCGCTTCGCCGGTATATTCGATCACATACCCTGTGCCTCCGGCGGTTCCGGTTTTGCCAATCACAGACAGCGTGATGTCTTTGGCCGTCACACCGGGGGCCAGTTTGCCTGTGATCTCAACCTTCATATTTTTGGATTTCTTCTGGATCAAGGTTTGGGTGGCCAGAACATGTTCCACTTCGGATGTGCCGATCCCGTGCGCCAAGGCCCCAAAGGCCCCGTGGGTCGCTGTGTGGCTGTCCCCGCAAACAACGGTCATTCCCGGCAATGTCCAACCCTGTTCAGGTCCAACGATGTGCACGATGCCCTGACGCACGTCAGAGACCGGATAATAATGGATGCCGAAGTCAGCCGCGTTTTTGTCAAGCGCTTCGACCTGAATACGGCTTTCTTCGTTTTCAATGCCTTTGGCGCGGTCAAGCGTTGTGGGCACATTGTGATCCGGCACAGCAATGGTTTTTTCCGGCGCGCGCACTTTGCGGCCAGCCATGCGCAACCCTTCAAAGGCCTGCGGGCTCGTCACCTCATGGACAAGGTGGCGGTCAATATACAACAGGCACGTGCCGTCGTCGGCTTCATGGGCCACATGGGCATCCCAGATTTTATCATAAAGTGTCTTCGGGGCGGTCATTTTCATCCTCTCCCGTTTAGAGTGCGTTCGATTATTGCGAATATGTGTTCTAGTGGGATAGTCGAACCATCACGCCCTGACGGGCCGCATAAAAGCGCCAAGGCAACCGCGCGTGGTCTTCGATATCCAAAGTCATCTTCATGGAGCGCAAAATATGATAAGGCGCGGCATTGCGCAAGCAGCTAAACAGCATTTTCAAACTCCGCTTCACTTACCACAAAATGTGTTGATTGAATGGCAGAGTTTTTCAGATTTCCCCTCGCTCATCCACAAATTCCAATAAATCGCCAGGTTGGCAGTCCAGCACATCGCAAATTGCGCTGAGCGTGGAAAAGCGCACGCCTTTGGCTTTGCCACTGCGCAAGGCGCTTAGGTTTTGTTCTGATAGGCCGATGGCTTCGGCCAGTTCCTTGGATTTCATCTTGCGCAGCGCCAGCATGACATCCAATCGCACAACGATCACCATCAAACGAACCCTTCGTTTTCTTGCTGAATCTCAAGAGCAAGCCTGAATATCCACCCCAAAACAAGAAACCCGATGCCCGCAGCCAGAAGAAACAAACTATACGATTGGAAATAGGGCGTCGGGATCGTCATGCCCTGTGGATCGTTCCATGTCAGAACGGCAACAACGATCGGAGATAGCAACGTGTCATACACCATAGCCAGCACCAGCCAAAAGCCCCCCAATTGCAGCGCCCGAAGCGGTTTTTCCACAATATAGTGACCCTTTGCCGTTAAAACACACCATTTCAACATGAAAAACACTGCCGTTAATCCCAGCACGCAAGCCAATTCTAAAACGCAGAAATAGACAAGACGCTGCAGGGACGTGATCAGAGAAAGATCAGAGATGACCCCCGTCTCTGTGATCCGGTCGCTAAACGCGAATTCAAAGAGTAGTGGCTGAGCCAGAAATTGCCAGCGCAGGGTCACCAGAATGATAAATACCCCCAGAACAATCGTGACGATACGAATTTTACGCTCTTTTGCATTCAATTGGAATGCACCGAATGCCCTTGTAAGAAAATTATTCACTTTATACACCTATAAATTAATGTTATACATTAAGAAATAGAAATTAAAAACGAGTCTTTCAAGAACAAAAGCCGTCATTGAGATTTCATAAATTCCGTGTTAACCTTTGGGTGTCGATAATCGACAAAAGATGACATGTTTAAGGAGGACCCGTTCTGTCATTGTCTTTTAATGTAGCCGCGACTGCAGCAGAGCCTTCGGTGGTTGCCGAAGCACTTAACGGATTAACGAGCGATATGCAGTTAACCGAAATTTTAAAATCTCTTTCTGACACGAAAGCCGAAGATATCGTGCAAATCGATCTGCGCGGCAAATCGACAATTGGAGATCACATGGTGATTGCTTCTGGTCGATCTTCCCGTCAGGTGAATGCCATTGCGACCAATCTGGCAGATCATCTGAAGCAAACGCTTCAGTGTTCAGCGCGTATAGAAGGTAAGGACAGCGACGACTGGATCCTTGTGGATACAGGCGATGTTATCGTCCATATTTTCCGCCCTGAGGTGCGCGAATTCTATCAACTGGAAAAAATGTGGCAAACACCGCTGGCTAGTGCAAAAAACGTATAACCGGCATTTCTGATGCGCGTCAAAATTGTGGCGCTCGGCCGTCTTAAAACAGGACCGGAACGGGCGTTAGTGGAAGATTACGGGGCCCGCTTTGACAAATTGGGCAAAGGTTTGGGCCTTGGCCCTCTTGAGATTGTCGAACTAGATGATCGTAAAGGGGGCGGCAAAGCCGGAGAAGCCGACCTGATTCTGCGCGCCCTTTCCAATGACACTTTTGCGATCGCTCTTGACGAGCGGGGGGATCAGATAGGCTCCCCTGAATTTGCATCGCTGTTGGCCCATAGCCGTGACGATGGCCAAAATACCATCAGTTTTGTGATTGGTGGCGCTGACGGGCTTCATAAATCTGTTTTGGATCGTTCTCAGCGATCCCTGTCCTTTGGGAAAATGGTCTGGCCCCACATGTTGGCCCGCGTCCTTTTGTGCGAACAACTCTACCGAGCCACTACAATCCTCGCCGGAACGCCATATCATCGCGCTTAAGTGAACAATGCCGGCTTGTTTTGTCCGGCTGCGCACAATAAACACGGTCCAAAAGGATCTGAAGATGCAGGCTAAACCGGTTGTGCTTTGTATTTTGGATGGTTGGGGGCTGACTGCGACTGTCACAGGCAATGCGCCCTTACTTGCCAAAACCCCGACGATAGATCACATCATGCAAAACTGCCCCACAGCGCGGCTTATCACACATGGCCCAGATGCCGGATTGCCCAAAGGTCAAATGGGAAATTCAGAAGTCGGACACATGAACATTGGCGCAGGTCGTGTTGTTGCAATGGACCTTGGGCAAATAGATCTGGCGATAGAAACAGGCCTTTATGGAAAAAATCCGGCTCTACTTAAATTTATTGATGCACTGAAATCCTCCGGAGGCACGGCACATTTGATGGCCCTTCTGTCGGATGGTGGTGTACATGGTCAATTGACGCATCTTATCGCCACCCTAGAAACACTTGCAAATTATGATATTCCCACCGCCTTGCATCTCATCGCAGACGGACGGGATGTAGCACCAAAATCCATCACCACCTATCTGGCAGAATTGCAAAATCATTTACCGCCGAAATGCTTCATCGCCACCCTCACGGGACGCTATTATGCGCTTGACCGTGATAATCGTTGGGAGCGGGTAAAGCAGGCTTATGATGCCATGATCTTTGGCAGGTCGGACAGCCGATTTGACAGCGCAACAGCGGCAATTGAGGATGGTTATCAAAAGGGACTGTCTGACGAATTTTTGCCCGCCAGCACGATTGGTGACTACAGGGGTGTTCAATCTGGCGATGCCCTGTTCTGTCTGAATTTCAGAGCCGATCGGGCACGGCAGATCCTTTCGGCCCTTGCAGATCCAGAATTCCACGACTTTGACGTGACCGGAAGGCCAATTTGGAAAATTGTCTTAGGGATGGTGCCTTACTCGGATCACCATGAAACCTACATGAGCACCTGTTTTCCGAAGAAACCCATCAAAAACACTCTGGGAGAATGGGTATCACATCAGGGTAAGCGGCAATTTCGCCTCGCAGAAACGGAAAAATACCCCCATGTCACCTTTTTTCTAAACGGTGGTCAGGAGACACCTCACACTGGCGAGGAACGCCACATGCCACCCTCTCCCAAAGTGGCCACATACGATCTACAGCCGGAAATGTCATCACGAGCGGTCACAGACTCTCTAATTGACGCAATTCAAGGAGATTTTGATTTGATCGTAGTGAATTATGCGAATCCTGATATGGTTGGACATACTGGGGATCTCAATGCTGCGGTGAGCGCCTGTGAAGCGGTGGATAAATGCCTTGAACGGGTTCTTCCTGTTCTCAAGGACGTAGGGGGCACAATGCTGTTGACTGCAGACCACGGGAATTGTGAAACCATGATTGATGAAACAACAGGATTGCCGCACACAGCCCATACAACAAATTTGGTTCCCATTGCGCTTTTCAACGGACCCGAAGAGGTTGGGCTTAATGATGGAGGGCGTCTGGCTGACGTGGCTCCCACCCTTTTGGCGTTGATGAATTTGCCAGCTCCTCCGGAAATGACCGGACGGTCTTTGTTAGTTTAATGGCAGCTGCGCGCTTCATAGGTTTGCTTACGGCTTTGTCCGTGATGGCGGGCACAGCAGCACTGCGCGCAGAAGAAAACATTGTAAAGACGGCGCGCGATGCAGCGCGTGAGCTCGAAGAGGCGGCCATAAAGCTGGTGGTTGCAAAGGGGGAAAAGGACAGGATTGCCGCGCTCACTGACACAATTCAGGCTTTTGAAACGGCGTTATCCTCACTGCGTGCAAGCCTGCGCAAAGTTGCAAGTGCCCAAAAAGACATCAAAACACGCCTAGACCTTAGAGAAGAAAATATAAGCCGCCTGATCGGTGTGCTTTATAGTATCGATAATGAACCCGCACCCGCAAAACTCGTGCATCCTGATGGTCCTTTAACCACCGCACGCGCAGGCATGCTGCTCTCAGATGTTCTACCCCGCCTGCAACGGCCCGTGGAACAGCTCAAGAAAGATCTTGAGGATCTGAAAACTCTTGAAACTTTGCAAACAGAAAGCAGCATTGTTCTGGAAAACGGTTTGCGCGAATTGCAATCTGCACGCAGTGATTTGGTTGCCGCGGCTTCTTCGCGTGAAGAGCTTCCAAGACGATTTATCGAAGACCCGGCGAAAACTGCCATCCTGATCGCCGCCTCAGAGAGTATTGAGACCTTTATCAAAGGATTATCCATTTTTGGGCTTGATGATTTGGCGCATCCTCTTCCAGATATAGCAGAAAAGAAAGGAACATTGGCCTTCCCAGTTCATGGTCGTGTTTTACGCGGGTTTAACGAAAATGACGCCGCGGGGATAAAACGACCCGGTATCGTTGTTGCCACAACATCCGCTGCTATAGTCACAACACCGGCCGCGGTAACGATTCGCTATCAAGGGGACCTGCTGGATTATGGTTTGGTATCTATTCTTGAACCTCAGAGAGGGGTTTTGTTCGTTTTTTCCGGCCTTGAAAAGACCTTTGGAAAGATCGGAGAGGTGCTCCCAGAGGGTAGCCCTGTGGGAATTATGGGGGGTAAACCACTTTCAGCACAAAAAATCTTGCAAGAATCTGTTGTTACGGGTGGAACTTATCGCCCAGAAACGCTCTATGTTGAAGTAAGAGTGAATGAGAAACCACAAGACCCGCTGGAGTGGTTTGCAGTGAAAGAGGACGAAGGTTGATGAAAAAGATGTTTCTGGCAGTTGCCATTGGCTGTGGACTCGGGGCGTTCAGCGCAACACAAATTGCCGGCCCTGTTCTTGCTCAGAGTTCTGACGAACGTGCAAATATTTATGAACAGTTGGATCTTTTTGGCGATATCTTCGAACGCATCCGCGCACAATACGTGGAGGAAGTCGATGAAGCCGAACTGATCGAAGCGGCCATCAACGGAATGCTTACGTCTCTTGATCCTCATTCAAGCTATCTCTCTCCAGATGCGGCAGCGGAAATGCGCTTCCAGACACGGGGTGAATTTGGCGGTCTGGGGATAGAGGTCACACAAAAAGACGGATTTGTTTTGGTGGTCTCTCCGATGGATGATACCCCTGCTGATCAAGCAGGTATCGAAGCAGGCGATTACATCACCCACGTGGATGGAGAAAGCGTGCTCGGCCTGACGCTTTCCGAAGCAGTGGATCTGATGCGGGGACCCGTCGGGTCTGAAATCGTCATTACCGTAGTGCGCGAAGGCGAAGACGAACCCTTTGATGTCACTATCATCCGGGACACAATCAAGCTTAAGGCTGTGCGCGTGCGCGCCGAAGGCAAAGCTGTTGTCTTGCGTGTCACAACATTTAACGATCAAACCTATGACAATTTGGCAGACGGCATTGCATCGCAAATTGAAGAGGCTGGAGGCATAGAAAATATCGACGGATTTGTTCTTGATTTACGGAACAATCCGGGCGGATTGCTGTCACAGGCAATTGCCGTATCCGATGCCTTTCTTGAAAAAGGGGAAATTGTCTCCACCCGCGGACGCGATCCTGAAGATGGCGACAGATATAACGCAACCCCAGATGATTTGGCACAGGGTAAGCCAGTGGTGGTTCTGATCAATGGCGGTTCTGCCTCGGCCTCTGAAATCGTGGCAGGTGCGTTGCAGGATCATCAGCGCGCCATCGTGGTGGGAACAAAAAGTTTCGGCAAAGGTTCAGTGCAAACCGTTATGCCCCTTCGCGACAGCGCTGCAATGCGACTGACAACAGCACGCTACTATACGCCATCTGGACGTTCCATTCAGGCGTTGGGCGTGTCCCCCGATATCGTTGTGGAACAGCCAAAACCACGCCAATCAGAGGAAACAGATGTTGCTCGTAAAGGTCGTGAAGAGGCCGATCTTCGCGGGTCTCTGCAAAACGACAGCCTTTCTGAAGAAGAGCGTCAACAAATCGAACAAGACCGGCAAGCGGCAGAAAAAGATTCCGAATTGCGTGATAAAGATTTCCAGCTATCCTACGCGGTTGATCTTTTAAAAGGTCTGCGTGTTCTTTCAATCAGGGATTAAGAGAACCTGCTGGTATAAGGGTGAAAATGACGCATATTGAGCAAGATCTGTATCGCCCCAATGTGGGGATCATGCTGGTAAATGCCCGAAATGAGGTGTTTGTCGGTCAACGTCTTGATCGATTTACAGATGCTTGGCAAATGCCTCAGGGCGGCATTGATCCTGGAGAAAATCCTGACGATGCCGTTTTTCGTGAACTCTATGGGGAAACCGGAGTAACACGGGATCTGGTACGTATTGAAGCCACGACCAAAGAGTGGATCTATTATGATTTTCCCGCAGAGCTCATCGATAAGCTCTGGTCGGGAAAATTCCACGGGCAACGCCAGCGTTATTATCTGATGCGGTTTTTTGGGAAGGATGAACACATTAACATTCAAACCGAAGAGCCCGAGTTTTCAGCGTGGAAGTGGATTGGGCTGGATGATCTCTTGGATAATATCGTTGAGTTTAAACGCGATGTCTATCGGCAGGTGATCGCCGAATTCAGAGTGTATTTGTCTTAGGTTTCCGATCTAAGCCTTGCCTCTTGCGGTCGAATATCCAATCATCAAGTCGCGTCCGTTTGATGAAAGGAAAAGCATGTCTCCGATTGTATTAAAGTCCGCCAAAGAACAAGCTGCCGCGATCCGCCAAAGAGCCATTTCGGCCAGCGAACTTTTGGAGGCGCATTTTCAACAAATCGATCGGCTGAACCCAGACATCAATGCGGTCATCTGGCAAGACCGAGAGGGCGCCAAAGCGACAGCATGGGACATAGATAACGAAACCGCCAAGGGGCAGTTCCGTGGTCCCCTCCACGGGGTTCCAGTGACAGTCAAGGAATCTTTTGATCTGACCGGCGCTCCGACAACCTGGGGAAATCCTGAACACAAAGGCAATATCGCCACATCAGACAGTGATGCAGTGGCGCGGCTGCGCAGCGCAGGTGCAATCGTCTTTGGAAAAACCAATGTACCGTTGAATTTGGTGGAATGGCAAAGCTTTAACGAAGTTTATGGCACCACCAATAACCCGTGGGATCAAACACGCACGCCCGGTGGGTCTTCTGGTGGCTCTGCCGCCGCACTTGCCACAGGCATGAGCGCTTTGGAGGTCGGCAGCGACATCGGATCTTCGATCCGCAATCCGGCACATTTCTGCGGGGTGTTTGGGCTAAAGCCGACATTCAAAGTTGTCTCTTCACATGGACAAAGCATCGTGGAAAACCACGCGGAAACAGACATTGCTGTTGCCGGTCCACTGGCGCGCACTGCCGAAGATTTGAAACTTGGCTTTGAAACGCTTCTCGGCCTAAGAGCTATCGAAGGCTCTGCATTCAAAGCCAACCTGCCGAATGATCCGCGCACCAGACTCAGCGAGTTTCGCATTGGCGTGAAGCTTGATGACGCAGAAAGCCCTCTGGATCACGGTTACCTCAACGCTTTGGAAGGCTTTGTTCAAAAGCTTGAAAAGGCTGGAGCAAAGGTCATCCGAGACAAAACGCCGGAAATAGAGAGCAGCGAACATTATACGCTCTACCTCAGCTTGCTGGGGGCCGCGATGTCCGCGGGAATAAGCAAAAAGGACGCCAAAGCGCTTCTTGACGGGGTTAAGGCGATGAACAATGACCATGTGATGCGTGTCTGTGGGACGCGGTTCAAAGGTTTGTCTCTTTCTCATAGCGAATGGTTAAATTTAGACGCCAAACGCAACTTGCACCGGCTCATCTTTGATGCATATTTCAAGGATTTCGATATTCTGATCGCACCTGCGGCAGGCACTCCGGCCTTTGAGCAAAATCAAACCGGCCCGCGATATAGCCGCTTTCTGACTATCAACGGAAAAGAATATCCGGATATGGCGCAAACCTTCTGGGCTGGCTATTCGGGTGTGGTAGGATTGCCAAGTGTTGTGGGGCCAATTGGTCAGGTCAATGGGCTGCCTGTCGGATATCAGGGAATTGCAGGACATGGCCGTGACTTCACAGCGCTTGCATTTGCTGCTGCGGTTGAAAGGGAATTGGGGGGATACACACCCCCACCCTTATGCTTGTGACAGAGTCACAACATTATGCGCCGGACGCACAAGATTAAGAGCCGTGCGTTCAATATCCTGCGCTGTCAAACCCGCCGCAGTATACATTTCAGACGGGGACGCCTGATCAATGTAGACATCCGGCAATGTCATGGTTCTGATCTTGAGGCCACGGTCAAGCTGTCCTGTTGCCGCCAGATGATGAAGCACCATGGCTCCAAAACCACCTACGGACCCCTGTTCAATCGTGATCAGGGCTTCGTGATTGCGTGCTAATTGACGGATCAGGTCGGTATCAAGCGGTTTGGCAAATCGGGCATCTGCCAAGGTCACGCTTACCCCCTGTTGTTCCAGCAGGCGCACAGCCTGCTCTGCCTCGCTGAGATGGGCACCAAAGGACAAGATTGCAACATCACTCCCCTCTGTAATGATACGCCCTTTGCCAATTTCCAATATGCTTCCCCGCTCCGGAAGGACTACGCCCGTACCGTTGCCGCGTGGATAACGAAACGAAATTGGACCCTCATCATAGGCCGCTGCAGTGGCCACCATATGAACAAGTTCGGCTTCATCCCCTGCGGCCATCACCGTAAAGCCCGGCAAATTGGCAAGATAGGCCACATCAAAGGCCCCTGCATGGGTGGCCCCATCCGCACCCACAAGGCCGGCGCGGTCTATGGCAAAGCGCACTGGCAATCCCTGAAGCGCCACATCATGGACCACCTGATCATATCCCCTTTGCAGGAAAGTAGAGTAAATCGCACAAAACGGTTTTAACCCGCTGGCCGCCATGCCGGCCGCAAAGGTCACACCATGCTGCTCTGCGATCCCGACATCAAACACACGTCCGGGGAATTTTTTGGCCATGATATTCAGTCCGGTCCCCGACGGCATCGCCGCGGTTACGCCTACGATTTTAGGATCGCGTGAGGCTTCATCGGTCAGCGCCTCTCCGAAGACAGCGGTGTAAGACGGCGCATTGGGTTTGGATTTGGCCTGAGCGCCTGTTGCGATATCAAACTTTGAAACCCCATGGTATTTATCAGCAGAGTTTTCGGCTGGTGCATAGCCTTTGCCCTTGACGGTGCAAGCATGGATCAAAACGGGGCCCGTTGCCCTTGCCCGCGCGGCACGCAAGACGGGCAGCAATTGGTTTAAATCATGCCCATTGATAGGGCCGACATATTCAAATCCGAGCTCTTCGAATAATGTACCGGACCCATGCAATCCCGTCACAAGCTGACGCGCACGCTTTGCCCCGTCACGAAGAGGCGAGGGCAAAGCCGCCTCAAACCCTTCGGCAAGAGATTTCATCTTGGCAAGCGGTTCATTGGCATAAAGACCCGAAAGGTACGAAGACATCGCCCCCACTGGTGGTGCAATAGACATTTCGTTGTCATTCAGGATCACAAACAACCGTCTTTTTTCACTTCCGGCATTATTCATGGCTTCATAGGCCATACCGGCACTGATCGACCCGTCCCCGATCACGGCGATGGCATCCCCGACGGGTTGGCCCATGTCGCGTCCAACGCTAAATCCGAGGGCGGCAGAAATAGAAGTGGAACTATGCGCAGCCCCAAAGGGATCAAATTCGCTTTCACTGCGCTTGGTGAACCCGCTCAACCCATCCTTTTGGCGCAAAGTGCGAATACGCTCTCTGCGCCCTGTAAGGATCTTATGCGGGTAACATTGATGTCCCACATCCCAGATGATTTTGTCCAGCGGCGTATTGAAAACCGCATGCAGCGCCACAGTAAGTTCCACTACTCCAAGGGAAGATCCAAGATGACCGCCAGTCTCTGAAACAGCAGAGATAACTTCCTCGCGCACATCTTTGGCAAGCTGTGACAGGTCTTGATCGCTGAGGTGCTTTATGTCTGCGGGTCCGGCAATCCGGTCCAAAACGCGATACTGATTCATGTTCAAAACACTCCCTGCAGCCAAATTAAAAAAAGAACGCCACGTTTAGAGGGACCTAAACGTGGCGCAGTTTCCTGTAGCCAACAGGAAGGGAACCGGGGTGCAGAAACCCCGCATTTGACTCACGGGAAAATGAGCCAAATCTGGCTGGCGGGGGAGCAGGAAAGGCCTGCTCCAACCCGCAATTTCGTGAGACCGAAGCTTATGCGAAGGTCTCTTCATCTGGCAGAACGTAGTAAGAGAACGAATCTGGTGTGGGGTCATCTGCCTCTTTTGACTCTGGCGGCAACCAGCTTGAGATCACCACCAAGACAATTATGAACACCGCCATAAACCCAACCACTGCCCCGCCGAAAAGGGCGCCGGCAAACATATTGCCAAAGGCTTCGCTTTTGATACGTTCGGGAGAAAAGTCTCCGTCAAAGATTTGTTTTTGCGAACTCATCGTTCCTCTCCCTTAATCAAGCGGTGCAAAGCCATGTTCCTGCGCCCAGAGATACCAGTTATCCACGACCGTACCGGTCAGTAGAATGCCAATACCACCGGTGATCGGAACCAGAACCGCAAACCACCAAGCCCATCTGTGGATGCCTTCCATCGTGGCGTTAAAGCCCATGGTCCAGCGCCAGAAAAGACCAGCACGTTCAGAGGCGGTACCCCGATCAGCGATTTGTTCCAATTCACGATCTCCGCCGAAACGAGAGACCGCAAGGATGGTCGCCCCATGCATCGCAAAGAGCAGCGCTGATCCATATAGGAACGCAATCGAAAGCGCGTGGAATGGATTGTAGAACAGGTTTCCATAGGTCACTGAAAAGGTCATGGTCCAGTCGAGGTGCGAGAAAATGCCGTAAGGCACAGCTTCTGACCAGCTTCCCATAAAGATTGGGCGGATGAGACCAAGCACAAGGAACAACCATATGGCTGATCCGAAGGCATAGAATACATGTTTGCCCATCTTTAGCTGCTGCGCGAGCACATAGGCGCGCGCCCACCACGTCATCACGGATACCAAGAGGAAGAAGCTGGCAATAAACCAAAGTCCACCCTCTTTGAGCGGAGGAATGCCCAGCCCATATTCGGGTGCCGGCGGTTCAAGCGAGAAGTAAAACAGATCCCGCGCAAATACGCCTGGGTTCCAACCGGCTTGTTGCCAGTAACTCAATCCGACAATTAAGAACCACGCAAGACCGGAGGCGAGAGAGGCAAACCCTAAAGCTCCCAGATAAAATGGACCTAATTGTGCATTCCCAAACCAGCCAAAGAGTTTCGAAAATGCAGTGGCATTGCTGCGTTCACGCAGATCAACGTCCTCAACCACACCCATTTCAGGCGGTCCTTGGACCTGAACTTGCGTAAATATGTTTTGATACTCAACCATTGACGCCTCCTTCCAAGTCAGCCCAGAAGGGCAAATCAACGTACCAGTACCACCAGTCGGCCCAGGCATCGAACCACACTGTACCAGACACAACGATACAAACCGCTGACCAGAACACCGCGCTAAGCGCCAAGAAAAGACCTAAACGGTGGATCCCAAGCGGCCCAATCGAATATCCGATGAAATCACGAAAAAACGTGTCTTCGTGTTCAGGCTGACGCATTTGTTCGCCTTTTTCAGGATTCGCTGCAGAGAGGATCAAGGACCCGTGCAAAGCCAATGCGAGCGTTGTGGTAAAGAAGAAGGTGATCGCAATCATATGCGCCGGGTTATAATGGAAATTGCCATAGGCGTATCCCACATTGTTCACCCAATCGAGGTGGCTGAAGATGCCATAGGGGAAACCATGCCCCCAAGCGCCCATCAACACAGGGCGGATCACCACCAATGTGATATAAGCAAGAATGGCAAAGGCAAAGGCAAATGGCACGTGAAGCCCCATGCCCAGTTTACGGGCAATTTCGACCTCCCGCAGCGCCCAACTGACAAACGCAACTGTCGCGCACATTGTGATGAGCTGCCATAACCCGCCTTCAGCAAGAGGGGCCATTCCAAGCCCGACCTCTAATTCGGGCGGCTCAATTGAGATCAGAAACGGGTTCCAAGTGCCCCCGATTGCTGCTCCGTAAAAGATCAATATCGTCCCAAGAAGGGCGAAAAAGGCAGTGGTGACACCAAAAAACCCTACATAGAAGGGTCCGATCCAGAAATCGAACAGATCACCGCCTATTAACGTTCCCCCTCGGACGCGATATTTTTTTTCAAAACTTAACAACGCCATGTTTGTTTCTCCGCGCGTTTCTTTGGCTGCGCCGACTTTGGGGTAGTGGCCGCCCTAATTTGATTTGTGCTGTGGGCAGCAGGTGGTATGCCCCTGCCCACAGCTGTTTGCTTGCTGGTGCCTAATCAGCCGGCTCCGGCTGCCGCGACAGCCTTTTCAAACCAGTTGAAATTGCTCAGGACGACAAGATGGATCATCGCCGCCAGCAAAAAGAGGAAGACACCCTGCACCACGAAAACGCGGCGCGGATCGAAAACTAGCCAGATTTTATAAAAATTAGCCATGTCTTAGCCTCCCCAATTAGTGAACCAAGGCAGCCACATGTACGTCGCGATGTGGGCGATCAGACAGGCTATCGCAAATAGCCAAAGACCGCTCATATACACTGAGTGCAGTTCCTGCGCTTGTTCGTCTGTAAGACCTGTGAAGGACAGGTCACTTCTATCAGCCATAAACTTCCCTCCGGGTTGCTACGCTGACGCCGCAGTGCCCCTGCGGCCGGGTCCTCGGGGCGGGATGCCCCTCGGGTCTCTGACGGCCCCTAAGGGACGCCAGTCTCTTTTTCCCTCGCCGAATATTCAGAGAGAGAAAATCAGGGGTGTCACCCGGTCCGCCTCAGCCCAGGCCCGCGCGAGCGGTCCATGAAGCATAAGCGTCTGTTTCCGGATCACATCCAGCACCCAAAAAACGGTGACAAAGGGAATTGCCAGCACGAATATGAGGCTGAAATACAGAATATATTCCAAACTCCGGCGGTTCTGACCGCGGGGTTTTGGGGTGTTTGAAGCAATATCAGTCATCTTTTGCTCCTCCTTTATTGGGGGCGCTTGCAGTGGGCTCAAGCGCAAGAACTGTTTCGATCACCACGCGTTCTGCACCTGCAGAAAGGGCTGCCTTTTCAGCGGCATCTCGCAGGTTTTTAGCGGCAGAAATACGGGTCAAAATAGGATGCTGTGCAACGATGCGATCCAGAGCTGCTTGGGCATCTGCATCCCAAGGGAAATCGCGTTTTAATGGGGTGAGCGTGGCTTCTGCCTGATCCATATCACTGCCCAGAGGCAGAATATGAAAGAGCGCATCAAAAAGCCCATTACAGACTTCTTGCAGCAAATAAGTGGCCCCCGCATATCCCATCATCGGTGTGCCTGTGGCGCGGCGAATAGCAGCACCTGGAAAGGAAGCGGGAATAAAGGCAGGGCTTGGCCCGTGACCGCCTTTCAATTCGGCGAGATACATTTTTTCATTTATGCTACCGAGAACGACCAAGGGACGTTTTTGCGCCATAAGCGCGCGCACTTCATTATTATTCGTTTTGCTGCCCCGTGCGCGGGCAACGGCGAAAGCGCAAGGCAGGCCAAGATCATCTTCAAGGTAATTACGAATGCCACGTGCATAGGTTTCATTCGCAACAATCGCAAAGCTTGCCGTCGCAAAGAAATCCTGCGTCACAGAGCGCCATAAATCCCAAACCGGTTTGATGGTGGAATGTTTTTCCCGTACGATGAATGGTTCCGGATCAAGCTGAAGCAATTCCCCAAGCTTGCGCAGGAACTTCGTGGTACTGTCCACACCGATCGGCGCTTGCAAGTATGGTTTGCCGAGCACTTCGCAAAGCCCGCGGCCAAATTCCCGATACATGCATATATTCACATCCGCATTCACCAGATCACGCATTTCGGCAATATGGGCGCCAAGGGGCATGACCATGTTGACCTCAGCCCCAATGCCTTCGACCAGACGGCGGATTTCAGCAAGGTCGCTTGGCATGTTGAATGTGCCATACATCGGGCCCAAAATATTGACACGGGGTTTCGCATCCTCTGCGCGTTTTTTCTCAGGCGGCATGCGGCCCTTGGTCATTCCAAATTCGGTGAATATCCACGTCATGGCCCTGTCTGCGGCTTCCCATTGATCCTCATCAATGGTGCGCGGCAGAAAGCGTTGAATATTTGTTCCCTGCGGGGTCACTCCGCCACCGATCATTTCGGCGATTGATCCGGTGACGACCACCGCTGGAAGTGC
>Ga0075480_10000230_pt1 | contig 31576 bp, 32 predicted proteins | sample DEB08_DNA_7_FD_81590 | JGI IMG/M metagenome (GOLD analysis project Ga0075480, IMG submission 81590) | Aqueous microbial communities from the Delaware River and Bay under freshwater to marine salinity gradient to study organic matter... | ecosystem: Environmental > Aquatic > Marine > Coastal ... | reverse complement strand
TTGCATATGGGGCTATCGCCGCACTTGCTGTACTCGCCGCTGTCGCCGCCGTACTCGCCGCCGCTACAATTGGTTGTATAAAACTCATCTAAATTTCCTTGTCATAATATTTACCGCCCTTTATTGCCCAAACTTAACTTCCGTTGTTAATCCCAATAGTGTCGCTGACAATGGCGAATCCACCGTTATTTCAACCGTTGGGTCTGTGCTGATACCACTTAAGAAAGTTTTCTTTGTGCCTGTGAATTGTGCAATGGATGTATCTAATGCCTGTCCACTAAATCTAAAATCAAGTGCCGTACCATCAACACTCAATGCCTGTGTTTTGTTCAAGTTGATAAGTGCAGACACTTTTGTAATCTGTTCCCCTCTATAGGGTTGCCCGTTTATGGTTACTGGCAATGTCAATGTTGTAAGTTTGCTTGTGTAATTTTTACCAACCACAACATTTGTATAGTTGTCATTCAATGTTGCACCTGCCGTTGATGCTCTCGTGCCTAATGTAACATCTGCGTGTACAATACCATCAGCAACAACATTAACCGTTTGGTTAGCAAAGTTATAAGCACCTGCTATGGTGTTAAATTCTGAAATACTTTGTTTACGTGCCCAACCATCTAAATAAATTTGTTCCTCTGTTAATCTTTCCAATGTGTATGATGTAACCGTTGTTGCATCATCTTTGGTGTATGTTCTTTCAATGATTGCATACAATCTCTGTGTTTCTGGTGTGGTGTCCGCATCATTTACAGCAAGAACTTTTTTGAATTTACCACCATCAATTGTAAATCTACTCCAACCTTGTACTTGTTTTTCAACATTCAAACCAAACACACCCAACGTGCCATCTTGCATAACCACAAACAAATAGTTTTGGTTTGTGTTTCTGTGTGCTCGCATAAATGTCAAGTCTTGTGGATTGTCCATTATGTCGTGTGCAACAATTGAATAGTTTTTCGCATAGTAGGAATCACTATTGAAATCAAACACAAAGCCTCTTAATTCTCTACCATTGGCAGAACAAAATAGAACTTCGTTGTCAATTGTTGTTGGACGCAAACCACCTGCTAACGCACCATAACGTGTTTGTAATCTTATGTTCACGTTGGTTGGTGTAACTGGCGCCCCCGTCATTTCAAATTCACCACCACTTGTGAATATAAAAAGAGTTTGTTTGGATATTAAATGTCTAATTACGTTTACTTCATCACTACCAATGGTGAATGCAAAGCCACTATCATCTGTTACACTGCCTGTGGTTGAATTACTATCTGTTGTTGCAACGGTGGGTTTGAAATTGAAGAAATCTCCACTTTGGCTACCAAAAATGGTTTGTGGTTTTAATCTTGTGCCACCATATATCAATCTGTTTTGGTGAAAGGAAACACTACGTGGATAGTTGCCACTAAAGAATGCTGTTTGTTCATATTCAGTTGGACCCGCCGCTGTGGTTGATGCTAAATCTTCTTCAATGTCTATAGTTATTGTTGTAGATGTTGACACTGCTGTGAGTTTTACCAACCCTCCATTTATTCTTATGTAATCACCAACACTAAAATCGCCACTTGGATCTGATGATGCTGTTAGATGAACGTTTGTGCCTGTTTTTGATGCTGGTGTAAGTGTTATGCCATTGTTGAAATTTGCCAATGGTAAAAAAGTGTGTGAAATTTGAGTACAAGTCCAACTGGTGTGTCCTGTTCTTGTGATTTGCACAGGTGCGTTGTCTTCTTGCACCACAATCATTGTGTCAAATGTTTGTGCAAATCTTAATTCATTGATGTTACTTGCGTCCCAAAAACAATTTGATGTTACGGTAGTTGCGTAACCACCATCTTTGTACACGTGGAACTTGCCTGCTTCAAACACAAGCACATATTCTTGTGATGTTGAAAAACGAAATGGTATAAGTCTTGCGTGACTTTCAAAACCTGTTTCATCATCCATTGTTGTGTCTGCTTTGGCAGGTGACAACACCGTTGGATTGGTTCCATCAATCCATTCAAAACCTGTTCTACGCAACAAACCACCTTGTGGTAGTATAAACCAATTCTCTACCGTTTTTGCCGCCGCAGGATATATCGCTAAATCTTCACGTGCATCAAAGTATTCACCAACTTCACCTTGTGTGAAACTATTCTGCACAATCTTAATGTTTGGCATTACACGTTTCCTAATCTTGCTCTAACTAATCTTGCACCTTCTATGTCAATGATTTTTTGTGGTGGTGTTTCCTGTCCATCCACCGTCATTGCTTTTTGTAGTTTTCTTTCAAACTCATTTGCCAATCTATCTTGTAGTGTGCCAACACCTGTAACACCTTCACATATTTCAAATGCCAATTTTGCTATCAACACTTCAATGAAGAATGGTGGAAAGTTGCTTTCATCCATATTTCTGATGTATTCCAAATTCAATGGATTGAATGATGCGTATATTTTGTTGTTCTCTACGCTGTAGTCTTGTCTTAATCTACCTTGTGCATCAAAAACACCTTTTACCCTAATCGTGTCACCTGGTAATTGATATGCTGATGTGTAGTTTGTGTCTGTGGGTGTTTCCACCAATTGTGAAAGTTGTACTTTGTGTGTGGCAAAGTTCCAAAACGTATAGTACATCAACCCTTTTTTGGTATCGTCATACAAGTTGGAAACCACAACACTTTGTCTGTCTGTGCCATCAAAGGATGTAATGGGCGTGCCACCCACTTTAATCAATGCCTGTGATGCTATTGTAAATTTTGTTGCCATCGTGTGTATCCTTGTGTGTGTATTTAGCCACAAAAAAAGGGCGACAGGTTATGCCGCCCTTTAAATGTAGTGTCAGATATTATCTGTTAACTTCAAATGCGTAGATTTGTGTGTTGTCAATTGCAGTTGCACCTGCTGAGAATTGTGCAGAAATTAGCGTTGCTAATTTTTCTGGCACGTAATTCACTTCAGTTGTGATATCTTTACCAACTGCCATACCAATTGCATTTTTGTGGAATGCAAAACACATTACGTCTGCCGCCGCTGTTGTACCATCTGATAATTGATTTGATACAATCACGTTAAAGCCCATCACGTTAGCAACTTGTCCGCTTACTAATGCTGATGAAAGAGGACCATCCTGTGCTGTGATTAGGTTTGAAGTATTATCCAAAATATCTTCTAAACCATTTGGATCAATAAGAAGGTATCTGTCCGCCATTGGAACATTTTGTTCATTTAACGCTTTGTGTGCCGCAATTAGAGCACCTCTGTTTAAATCAACACCTGTTGCAATAGAAGCCGCTAATCCACCTTCTGCCGCCGCGCCGTCAAGTGCATCAATGATAACTTGATCGTACGCTCTGTTCATAGCCGCTGAAATTGATTCCGCATACGCACCTCTGATGTCAACGTTTGTGAAAAGTGTTTCAATGTTGTCCACGTATTCACCTGTCGCATAAGATTTTAGTGTTGCAGTTTCAAATGTAGCCGCCGCCGTACCTGCGCCTGTTTTGTATTCGTTTGAAACGTGTGCAGTTGTACCTAAAGAACCATACGCAGTTGAAGACATAACGTCTAAATCTGTGCCTGGTGCTTTGTTAACAACAACACCTGATTTACCCATTAATGGGAATTTGTATGTGCTACCAACTACGCCACGTACCGTTCTTACGCTACCTTGCAAGTTAGAAGCCATTTGTTGAGAGACGTGTGTTACTTCATCTCCAAACATAGTTGTAAATGTTGCTCCATCATATGGTGTAGAGCCTGATCCGTAAATCGCCATTTTAATTACTCCTTTAAAAGTTTACTTGTTTGTGTCGCGTTGGAAAAATTGTCTCGTGTTGTTGCAGGTTTTTGTATTAGCAAAAATTATCTACGCCTACACAAGGTTTTATCAACTATAGTTGAACACCGTGCATTGTCTCCACTTGGAGGTACACGTGTCGTGTCCTATTGCAGTTATTTATCTTGTATGTGATGACGATAACGCCCCTTGCGACGCATATCCTGTACGTTGTCCCATTGTGTGCCAATCTGAAGATGCTGTGGATTGAAGCATATGGGATTGTCGCAACGGTGCAGTACCACGTTGTTGTCTATGGTTTCGTAGCCTTTGATGCGGTGCAACACTGCTGACAAGCGATGCGTACGCCAAGTTTTACCACCGTGCCTGCAGGTTCCGTAACCATTGTCAGAACATTTGTTCCATTCCCAACAACCATTGCGTACCGTTTTGTGTTGAGCGAGTGATTGACGTGTGTAGGTTTTGTATACCCCTTTGCGTGACATACACTTACTTACGGTGGATATGTTGACGATTAAAACCCAACACTCTTTAAAGGGCACCATCCAACCACGCTGTTAATAGGATATAGGAAAAAAATATAGATGAATGGTGCCGTGTGTATTTAGTGCCACCTATTGCTGAAGCCTATGTGTCTGCACTTGGGGTGGCAGTTGCGGGCTGTTAGCGTCGTTACCAATCACAGAGTGGCACACGGTTATTTATGGTGGGGAATTTTGTGAGTGTGGTGAGTGCATATGCACCATCATTACGGAGAGCAACAATGTAAGAACACCACACATCACAATGCTATGTCATACTTAAACCATCGTCTAAATGGATGTAGCAACCACGTATAATGTTGTAGTACGTACTCAATACGTTTCATTGTTGCTACATTATTAATTATACTTTCTCGCCAAGTGAAAGAGCAAGAGAAAAGATGGAAAAATTTTTTAAGCAAAAATAGGTGAGATTTTTGTCGTAGTAGCCGCCCGCCCACAATGGCAGGATTTTGGGGGGTATGCTTACAAATCTTCCAAAAAATGGAGCCACCGTAGAAACTTTTGGAGAATGCTAATGCTCACAATTGATACGTTCATCATAAAAAGCAAGTAAACACGGTGGTTATTGCCACCACTCTCTGATGGTGTGTACACGCTTGTGCATCGCCACAACATATAGTGCCACTTTGGACTACGGTGGAGGTGGGTGGGATGGGGTGAGTGTCTCCAATATAGTGTTTAAAGGTGTTTGTTTTCCTCGCCTGCGGCGGCGTCTCGCGTTTTTCAGCAATGTCACACAATGTTCTACAATATCAACTGCTCCACAACAGCCTCTATTGTGTGCTCACTTTAGTGCAGTAATGTCATTGCTATCAGTAATATCCAATATATCACAAGTGTTGTTATAACTGCTGTGTGTATCATTGTTGCCAAAGTTCAGTTGGTAAATGTGGTTTGCTTCGCAGTTCAAGTGTGTCAGCAAACGCAGTATCTTCAGTGCATACCCATCCTTGTGTAGTATCTTGCCACTTACCACGTGCTTGCCAATGCTTGTTTACCCACTGCTTTTTGTTTCTTTCAATACCCCACTTTGTTCTAATACCCTCTTTGCCCTGTGTTAATCCCTGTCGTCTTTGTTCGTGTGTGCTAAACAAACTGCTCTTGTTGAATCCTTGTTCACGCAGGAACACATTGCTCAGTCGTGCTACCGTGCGTCCATCACGTATGTGTTGCAGTGCGAAGTCAACATCTTCCAATCCATACCAATGTTCAAACCAATATTCTTTGTGTGTTTTGCGTACAGCAAACCATTTGGTAATAGTCCAATCTCGTTGGAACAAGGGTTGTTGTGCATCACTCCACCAAGTGTACTGCTGTTGTCTGTGCATTTCGTTGTTTGAGTTTAGGCTGAACACGTCCACATCTTGTTGTTGGAATGCACTCTGTGTGTCTATGAACTGCTGTGTAAGGTATCTGTGCGGGTATAGGGTTATGTCATCATCACACATCACACACCATTCTCTGTTGCTGTCATAGAAGTCACGCAACATCCTGTTCCTTCCTTCACCGCAGGGTTTGTGTGTGTTGTCCCACAATCTTGTGCGATAACCTGCTGAACGCCAAAATTCAACGGTTTGTTCTGTTACCTTGCTGTCTCTGGTTGTGCTGGTTAGTATGTCTATAATCATTTAATCAATTGTGCGTGGGTCTGAAAAGTATGTGCTCCAACGCATTATAAAACGTTCAGCATCCATTCTGTTTTCAAATACGAAAGCAAATTGTGTGCCCTTTGCGGCTGTGTGCCAATGATGGAATGAACAGGTTTTTGTCCATTTACACATCCTCTGTATGTCTTGCTGTGATAGCCTATCAAATTCAATCACGTGTTGTTGCATCTTGCAGTGCCTTTAGATGTTTTGTCATTGCCCACCTTTCTTTGAACAGCGAACTCTTGTCTGTGTGCCAACGCAGTCTCTGTGTCAATTGGCGTTGTATGAATTCACAATTGATGGTGTGTAGTTTGTGGAGCAGTGCGTGGTGTTTGTACTGCTCCTTTTGTGCTTGTGCTTGTGCGAGTGCTTGTTCAATTTGACTGCGCCTGCGTGTGTCTTTGTGCTGTGTCAATAGAACTTCGCCCATTATCTTTCTGCGGGAATGCGTTCCATTTGTTGATATAGGCGATACATTTCGTTCCTGTGTGCATCTCCAACTGGATCACCCTGTGGTAGTTTGTATTTTGGATCCGCCATCATACCACGTGCCTGTTCCAATAATGATGCTCGTGTAACACTTTGGGTTGTGCCCTGTGTGTTCAATGGGTTTGGCCCGTTTCTGAACTGCATAGCATCATACAATATCTGTAGTCCTTCCGCTGTGCTTGCCAAAGGTGCCGCCAATGTTTCTGCTTTTAGATTACGTGCAAATGTTCTTGTGGCTTCAATGCGAGCATCATACTTGTCTGCCCACACATCTTTGATTGATTGTTGTTCTTTGGCTGTGTCAATGTTGGGTCCTGCCATCTGTTCCTGCAATTGACGTACACTATCTGAATACAGCGCCATCATCCCCTTCATCTGTTCCTGCGTTAGTCCGTAGTTTTTGAACACGGTTGTGGCTTCTTTCTGCTGTTCATCACTCATCTGCAGTCCCATATCACCAACGAAACCATAGTCATATTCTTCTGGTGCCTTTGGTTGTGTGCCAATCTTCTTTTCCAATTCACTATAACTCTTTGCGAAGTCTTCTGGTGTTTTGAATTTTTCAGGTAACCATTGTGGACGCTCCGCATCAGTGTTGGCTTCTGTCTGTGCTTGTGTTGTTGCTTGTGTTTGTTCTAACAAATTCTCTGGTTGAGTTGTTTGTGTTTCTTGTGCTTGTTCTGTGGTTTGTTCCACAGGCTGTTGCTCTGTGTTGTTGTTTTCTTCTGTCATCGTTTATTTCCCTTCAATAATTTGCTGTGTGTTGGGTTTGTCTCGTTCCAACATATTGTCTATGCGTTTGAGCAAGGCTTGTTGTGCAACTTTGTACACACACGCATATGGATTGGGATTGTCGCTGTCTATTCTGTGTTGGTTTGCGATGCGTTGCAAGTCACCATAAATGCGTTTGCCTGCTTCTGTTTCAAAGACGTGTTTGTATGTTTGCTTCAGTTCATTTGGTTTCATTTCAAATCCTTCGTTACCGCGTAACCACGTAGGTTAAAGCCTTTGCGTCGTGCCCAAGCCAAGTAACCTTTCCGTGCGTCCCACGTGTTAATACTTATCAACGCACAATCATTCTCCTTTGCCCAATGTTCCGTTTGATGTAGCATCAAATCAATGTATTTGGCGGGACAATGTTTGCGTTTCAATATGCCAACCACAACGCAATCTCGCTGTCGTACCCACATATTGTGTACCCATTCCGCTACAAGCAAACAAAGTAGTTCACCTGTTTCAGCATCTTCTACACCTGTGGTGAAACCGTTGGGTTGTAAGTCTAATTGTATCATCCAATTTAACCACTGCGGATCGTAGTCACCGCTGTTGGCTGTTTTTACTTGTTGTTCAATCATATCGTGTAGGATCCACCAACCTTTGGGGTTGTTGTAGTCCGCACCTGATACCAATTTTATTTTAGGTTTGTGTTTCGTCTGTTGGAGGTTGTTGTTCATTTGTCAGTTGTTGTGCCATTCCTTGTATTTGTTGTTGCTGTGCCATTTGCTGTTTCATTTGTTCAACTTCACGTAAGTCTCTGATTACATCAGGCGACATATCCCCTTCACGTAGGATATTTCTTGCCAATTTGGCAACATCAACCTGCATCATCGCGTCTGGTCCAAGTTGTGATACCATTTGTAATAGTTGTAAATCACGTGTGATTGTCTGCATCGCAGTACCTTTACGTACCGCTGAATTTACCACGTATGTGAATGTGCCTTCATCTGTCACAAACTCTGGTACAAGTCCACGTATCTGTAGTTTGGTTACCAATGCTTTGATTAAAGGACGTAGTAATTCGTTTTCTAAACGTAGTCCGTGTGGTCCTATGCGTCTAAAAAATTCTGCTTGTCTTGCCTGCACTTCTGTTGCAGTCATTGTTGGTGATTGTGTTGGCGGAAGTAGTGTATCTGAATACAACATTCTTCTGATGCTTTCTCTTTGATCCTCTACCGTTGCCATCGTAAGGCTAAAGTTGCCTGCGAATGGAATTGGTGTAAGTGGTGAGTCCACCGTTACAACATCACCTGGTGATAGTTTCATATTTGAATAGTTCACCGTTGTGTCTGATGATACTTGCCAAGCACCTAAACCTGCCCAACTTGCCTGTGTTAGTATTAGTTTTGCCACTTCATTTGCTACTCTAATGTGTGGTAATGCACTTCTTACGGGGCTTTCTCCCCATACTTCGCCAAGTGTTTTACCAAAACGAAATATTACAAATGGATTAACTGGTGTGTATGATTGCTCCACACAATGTAAATCTTTGCCAATATGCACACTATACATCAAATCTTTTTCACCTGTGTGTCTATGCACACATTCTAAAACTTTCATTTTCTTTTCTGGTTCTTCCTTTGCCGCTTTTTCTAATTCTGGCATTGCGTAACCATAACGTTCATACACATATTGTTGGCTTTGTTCGTGTTCTCTAAACACGGTTTCAACTTCATCTTTGTAGTTGGTTAAGAAATACAATTGGCTTGTTGGTATAGCCATAAAATCAATCTGTCCATTTTCTGACATTGGGTCATACAATGCCAATGCACCCGTGCCTGCTATCACACAATCTTGTAGTGCTTCTGATACAGCCACATAAAAGTTGCCATCACGTAGTGTTTTAAAAATTGTTTTGTTGGTTGTGTCTAAAATAGTTCTAATATCTGGTGCTATTGTTTTTTTTATTTCTTCACGTGCATCCAAATATGCCCATTGTTGGTTTTGTGGTATGAGCAAGTTAAGAATGGTTGATACTAAATTTTGTACACCATCCACTGCTGTCATATCATATAATTTTGTTCTGTCTGTGTTGCTTTCAATAGAACGCCAAATATCCCTGTGTGGATATGTGAAACCATATGCTTCGCTTATTTCTTCTTCGTGCTTTTGACGTGCGTCTTTAGCCTTTTGAAAAAGTTTCTTTGTATAATATGTATCGTTTTTCATCTAATATAATAAGTTCGTTGGATTGTAAAAATCATCTGTTACACCTAAATAACCTGATGGATTCGCAATCAACTGGCTTCTTCCTCTACGTTGACGTTGTCTACTTCGTTCTTCACTTGCTTGAAAGCGAGCGTCTGCCTCTCTCTGCTCTGCATCAGCCTTGTCTTGTGCTTCTTTACGTGCCTGTTCATTTGCTCTTGCCACTTCAAGTGGGTCTGGCACTTTTGGTTTTGAAAATATTCCACCCATTAAAAATTACCTCCGCCTAAATTTTGTTTAGCGCCAAATGTTTCGCTAATCATTCTTGTTAAAAAATTGCCTTTTGGCTTTCTCTTTTTCAAATCAACTTGTCCTTCAATTTCTTTGCCTTGTGCCTTCATTGTTTCAGTAGCAATTTCATTTTGTTCTGCTTGTGTAAGTTCAGTACCACCTTTGTAGGTGAATACCTTGTCCCCACCCGCATAATGATTACGTTTCATATTATTACGCATTGCACTACCAATGATTCCACCACCTGGCACAAACATAAGTGGTATACTCATTATATTTAATACTTTTTGCTGTGACTTAACTTGGGCTTCAGACAAAGGAATACGAGACATTTCCGCTTCATATTCTTTTCTACCTTGTCGTGTCATAACTATGCTACCGCTTTTGGTACGGAGAGCGTTGCCTTTGCTATCCATTACATAGTTGCCCTTTTTATTCGCCACAGCATCCCAAACACGACGGCTATCATCTTTGCCTTGCATACGGTTTGGATTGGCAATCTGCTGTTTTGTTATGGCTTGTGTGGTGTTCTGTACTCTAACTTCATTTCTCGCACTTCTGTTGCCTCTAATGATTGCATCAGTATAAATTGGTGCACTTGTTAAATTTACACGTGGTTTATTACGGCTACTGCCGCCACCACCGCCACTGCTTGAACTACTTCTACCCATCTAAAATAAACTATTCCTTCTTGCGCCTGTAAATTGTTCACTCACGCCTAACAAACTAAAATAATTTCTACCTAATCTGCTTCTACGTTGTTCTCTCTGTAATAAAAATATTGTTGGATTTAAAATTTTACCTGTGCCTGTACCATCATCTACAATTGGTGTTGGTGTTGGTGTAGGTGTTGGTGTTGGTGTTGGAGCAGGATTATTATTTCCTCCGCCGCCGCCTCCGCCGCCTGTGTTTCTATTGTTGTCTCTTTGTATTTGAGTTGGTGTTCTTTTTTGAATTCTGGTTCCGCTTGAAGTGAAAATGGGTCTTCCGCTTGGTGTTGTTACATAACTTTTACGTGCCCTAACACTTGGTGGTGGTAAACTTCTACTGCTACCGCCTCCACCTCCGCTACTTGAACTTGATCCGCCCATAATGTGTGTACTCCTTATGCTTATTTATGCTTTAGCGATTTGTAATATTTGCCTTGCCACCTGCCATTTGTAGTGGTGATTGTATCAATGGTATTTTGGTAACATCTACATTTGGTTGTGGTAGTTTTGATAGTGCTAATGAAACGGCATCAATGCAGTCATCCATTTTGTTGTATGGAAACTCCTCTAATTGAGACATAAAATGGCTTTTTTCTAAAACACGTTTGTGAACACGCATCTTGCCCATTTTAATAACGGGTTCTAATTGTTGTGCCATAAAGTTTAGTTTGTTGCTGTTTCTAAATTCACCAATCACAATTATTTTCTTTTTCATTTCACGTGCTTTTCTATTCAATTCTGTTTTTAATGTTGGTGAAAAGTTTTCTTCTAAAAATATGTGTCCAATTTTGTACCTGTCACAAGCCATAATTATTTCTTCACACTGCTTGTCAAATTCTTTGTTTTCAGCACCACTTAATTCAATAACATCGTGTACATAAGTTATACCTTTGTCATCACGTGCTGTGATTGCCAACACACTATCATCTCTGCCACGCAATCCTAACGCAGGGTCCCAACCTGCACACATTCTTGTGATTTGATTTTCACCAATCCTAACCACAGGCAAGTAGTTGCCCATTGGTTGTGGAATGTGTTGTATGGTAAAGTCTTCTTCGTATATTTCAATTTTACTTGTTTCAATAAGTGCTTCGTATGTACTGCTTGGTATCAACAAGTATTGTGATTTAAAATCACCTTCTGTTGATTCATTTTTTTGTCTTTCTAACCAATCCCAATTGAACATACCATCTGCGTGATTGGGCCAAGCAAGATTTCCTTCTTTGTCATACACAGGTTTTTTTAAAACTTTGTCATAACCAATTGATTGGCAATGTGTATATAAACTGGCGTGATGATGTGGCGTCCCCACAAGCAAAACTTGGTTTGCAATTTTACCAAACTCCATCACTCTGTCTTTCAAAAAGTTTCGTGCATCTTCTGTGGTAACGTTAGAACTTATTTCAACGTCATCACCAATAATTTCTGTGGCGTGCATACCTGTGAAACCTGATGTGATTGATGTAACCGTACAACTGGGGTTAAGTTGGATGCTGTCTCTTTCAACGGTAAATTGGTTTGCTTGCCAAGTGTACAATTCACTTTTTAAATGTTGTGTGAGTGGATTGCTTTCAATGATAGAACGTATCATCATTGAGTTACGCATTGCCAAACTCTTTTTGGCTGACACTATAATACAAGTGTAGTTTGGATCCATCATAAGACGCCAAGCCACATAGCAACAAAGTATGTAACTTTTGCCTGCGTGCCTGAATACTTGTAATATCCTACGTGGATCCTTGCCTGTGTTTTCTAACCAATCTGCTACATCAATGTGCAGTTGTGGGGTAGTCATACCACTTAAGATATTTTGTGTGTCTAAAAATACTTTGAATGGTAATTGCATTATTCATCTTTTTTGTCAGCGTCTTTTTCTTCTTCTTTTGGTTTTAACCTTTCCATTGCTTGTTTTAACAATTTGTCTGCTTCACCATCTTTGTTGGGTTCTGATGCTGATGCATTGTTTAAACCGCTGATATGCACTGCCATTTGTTTTAGCAATAGCATATGTGCTTTTCTACAATTGGTTAAAAATGTTGCTTTTTGAACGTATTTCGCATCATCTTTTGAGGGCCACGCTTCTTCTGAAAATAAATCGTGTCCGTGTGCTAATTCGCTGTCAAAGTATTGTTGGGAAAATTCCTTTAGTATTTTTTCATAGTTGTCATCAACTACCTTTTTTCTACCTGCCATTGTTCTATGTCCTTCTGTAAATTGCTGTTCTGTGTAATATTTATGTTGAAAAAAACAGCCCCGTGCAATGGAAACTAACACAGGGCTGTAGGCATATACATATCGTTTTAGGAGAGACATAGTTATGATTGACTGCGTCTCGCAATTATTTATACTTTATGTTTTTGGGGTTGGTTCCCACCATTCATCAGATAATCGTTCATATGCTGTTGCTAACACATCTGTCGTAAGCCCACCTAAATTATCTATTTTACATAATTCTTCGTAGAATGCGTCTAATTCTTTTGTGTTTTTGCAATGTTCTAAAAACAAATTTTTTGCTTCATCTACAAGTGTGTCCCATTGTTGGGTTATATTTTTGTCTAAATTAAATGCTATATTTTTGTAATCCACCATATTGCTATTTTAGTAAAATTAGACAATAATGTAAATTATGTATTCCGCAGTAGCCCAATTGGATAGAGCGTCTGTCTACGGAACAGAAGGTTGTAGGTTCAAATCCTACCTGCGGAGCCATACACAAAGCATACACAAATGAAAAATGCCTTCCAAAAAGCCAATAAAATATCTCTTTTTTGGTGGCGTTACTTACTACGGAAATGTACATTTACCAAAAAAATCTGTCCACATAGTCAAAAAACCCCCAAAAACTGCGGAAAATAAGGGGCTTGACAGATTACAAAGTGGCTATAACATATACACATAACATACACAAAAACACAAAAGGAGAAAATGTTATGAGACTAAAAAGGCGTAAACTACAAAGTAATGTTATTGTTACTTACAACAATTTGCCTGAACATTTATATGAGGCAAATGATGATAATGAACAGGCGGTGTACAATATATCGTTTTGGGTTGATGAAAAAACTACAGAAGAACAAGTGTGGATGCAAATGTTAAGAGAAACAATGCAACATATACCTGGTTTTGGTAATGATGTGTTTCCACAATACAAACACAAAGATTTTTTACATCAACATATTTGTAAAATATCAACAGCAACCAATTGGAATGTTTGGGAAAAACTTACTGGTAAGAAACGTGATACTGATTTTGATGGTAAGTTTTATTTCGCAAGAAACCCACAACATATGACAGACATTGAAAAATGGGCGACAAAATATTTGAATATTGGTATTGCCAAAGATGCATATGTACAGGATTTAACACCTGAAGAAAAAGCGTGGTTGTTGAAAGGAATGGTACAATAATGAAAGAAGAAAGAATAGTACTTAAGATGGCAGACAATGAAGGCACAAGTAGATATGTGCATCATTCACTCACTACAGATTATGCACAACAAACAGGCACACATAGAAATGTATTTCAAACTCTGACAAGAGGCAGATTTGATATTGTGAAACACGGTTTCAAATACGATGATTACAAAACTGCTGACAAAGAGGCATATGATGTTGTGGATGATTTGGAACACGAATACAATCAAAAATTGCGTAAGGCTGTTTACGATTACACAAGAACACAATGGGATGTGATGGTAGCAAAATGCGAGCAAATTGAAAAAGATTTGCAGGCAGAACTTGATGAAAAATTGTTGCGAACATTAGAAGCCAACACTGGTAGAAAAAGAAAGGATGTGGCATAGTATGTTGATTACACAAACAGACGATATTAACTTTGGTGACTTTATTAATCACGTCAACGACTGCAATGTTGATGATGCTGAATGGGATTTTGATTATGCGGCACCTGGCCATTTTTTCAACACAGATGATGATACTTTGTACAACCAAGCATATGTCTATGCCAAAATGCACAACTTATTGATAATGGGAGAAAAAAGATAATGACACTTGTAAGGCATATAACACGTCCACATCACGTAGAAGCAATTTTAAAAAGTGGTGAACTTTTACAAGAAATGTGCCACAGCGGAACACAGAATATTGATTGGACTTTTAGGGAATTATTAAAAGCACAAGGTGGTAGACTTGTTTGGTTTACAGAAGAAGGTTTTGCGTCTAACTCACAACAGCCTGGTGTTAAACATCGTGCATTTCATTTTGATGCAGAAAACACACCTGGTTTGTATCGTTGGGAATATGTGAGACAGGCGGCGATGAACAAGGGTAAGAAAGCAACGAAGGCTGTGTTGAATATGGAACTTACTGCACAAGCACACGGCGACGACCCAATGAAATGGTGGGTTGCGAAAAAACCTGTGAGTTTGAAATATTGTACCAATTTGGACAATTTAGAATTGTGTGTGGGTAGAACAGATTTGACTGCTGATGACATTGTTGAAAAATCCAAACATCTGAGAGCAACAGCAACCAACAAATATTTGAGAGAATTGTATGACACACACACACTTTTGATGAAAATGGGTTGTACAACCAATTACTAATGTACGGATTTAAAAGAAGGGAGGAGGCATAGGATGGGCAAACCATATTGTGTTAGTTATTCAAAACTACCAAAAACTCATAACCTACACATAGGTGATAATGAGTATGGCACAGGCTTGTTGTTGGACAAAAAAGGCAACGAGGTAAAAAACTACATACGCAAAAGTTATGCGAATTTTAATTCTGCTTTCAAATTTTTTGTCAAACAATCTTGTGCTTACATAGAACAAAAACCACACAAAGGAAATTATTTGTTGGGTCCTGTTTATTTTGAAAACGATGCTGATGAATGGGCAAGAGAAAATGGTGATATTAAAGTATACGGCGACATTGGTAAAACAGATGATGAACATAAACCAAAACTATATCTGTCATTGAAAGCAAGTGATTGGCATACAAAACCTAAATTCTTAAAAAGGAATTTTGGCATTAGAGCACAACAATTGGGTTGGCGTTATGAAACAGAAATTTTCGTAGATGAAACAACGAGGTAAAAATGTACGCACAAAAGATTAGATTAAATGACGGCGCCATTGTTTTGGGACTGCGTAACAGGACTTGGCATATGCAGATTAAGATTGGCACAACCTACGTCAGAGAAACTTGTGGCACCAATGATTTGGAGACTGCCAAAGCGAAGGCGTATGCTCGCTATGATGACTTGCGTGTACACTACAAAGAACACGGTTCCGTGCCCACAACTGCGCCTTACATAAAAGATTTATACAAGCGATATGAGGCGTGGATAAAGGACGAATACAAGTACAGAAAATATCGCCAATTTGACGGGCAGTTCCAAAAATACTTCTTGTTCAAGTTCGCCAAAATGCGAATAGATGAAATCACAGAACACACTCTGATTGATTGGTTGGCTTGGCGTAAGACGGTGCTTACACCACGTGGCACCGTGCCTACAAGTTCTACCATACACAATGATTTGGTGGTGCTGAAAAACTTTTTCAATTGGTGTGTGTCACAGAATATATTGAAAAGAAAAGCAATACCTGAGTTCCCCAAATATCGTGTTGAAAGTGCGAGACGTCCTGCCTTCGTAAATGGTGCGGACAAGCGATTGTTGTTTGAAGCGAACAGAAATATTTCAATAGCAACACATCCTACCGTGCGTAGCAAAAGAGAAGACTTGTACACATACATTGTGATGATGTTGAATTGTGGTGCACGTTCAGGTGAATTGGCTTCAATTGGCGCCAAACACATAGAAAAAATAAAAGTAAAACAAAAAGGCAGAACACGTGATGCTTATTCAATCCAAATATTGTTTAAGACGAAAACAATCAGTGGCAAACGTTCACACAAGAGAACGTGTGTGCTGATGCCTTCAGCGACACCTGTGGTGGACAAGCACATAAAGAAATATGCACGGCTTGGCATTGACTTGACGGAAAAGTTCTTTCCACAGCATCTGTCATTTGAGAATGGCTTTGACAACCTATTGAACAGATGTGATATGAAAGTGGATCCTGTGAGTGGACTTAACTATTCAGTCTATAGTTTGAGACACACATACATCACACACAGATTATTGGCAGGTGTTACATCAGACATCATCGCATCACAATGTGGTACCAGTGTTAAGATGATTGAGGAACACTATTCAAATGTGGTTCCATTGCTTGCCAAAAACAAAGTGGTGGCATTGGATGAAGACACGGAAGAATACAAAACTTTGGATACCAATTACAATCAATTGTTTGAGGAGGTATAAATGGAACTTGTGGTTATTTCAAATATCATTTTGATGATTTTACTATCATATTAAGCACTAACACTTCGTGTTAGGCTACAAACTCACTTGCGTTCGTTTGTGATTTTCTTTTACAAGTGATTAACTTTCATTTGCTCAATAGACACCCTACAAGAGAATGTCTAAAAGTTCATTTGCCCTTTTTTGACAGCAGATTTATTCGCATTACACAGGCATAATTTTACTTGGGCTCTGTACCTTACCCCACTGCTACGATTTTTAAGAAACACTTTCAGGTGTCATTGTGTTTCATAGTATATGCCTTGTGTTGATAACGCCAACACCAACGGTTTCAACGGATTCACCATTACATTAATTCACGCACTTCCGTATGTTTGTGTGGAAACTATATAGCCTATGTTGGAAGATGTTTGCCTGTGTGTGTAGATATTAGCCTAAAACGTGTGCCTGTAATAATATTTATGTAATATGCCTAAATATGCCCTAAAATGCCTAAAAAATGGTGCTTTATTCCTATTTAAAGCGTCATACAGCGCCATTTGTTACATTATACGGTACTTTATGCTAAAAAGTCAAGTTTTTTCTTCAAATCCCCGTAAGTGCCTGATTTTACTTGCTTTTTTTGACGCAATATTGTACAATAACACACACAAGCAGAGAGACGCATATAAATATTGTTGCAGAGAACAGCAACGAAAAGGAGAAATATATATGGCAACCGTCACTTTGTATGTGTCGTCACGTTTAGATGACACCAAACTAACCTGTGCAGTCACAGGACAAATAAAGAAAAAAGTCAAATCAAATTTGGATGATAGTATGGGCGAGGAACTCGTTCCCGTCAAAGCCAAAACATTTTTGGCACGTGGTGATAAAATTCATCAACAACTTTCAGCAATCCTACAAGCGTTACAAGAATTTGAAAAAATTGGTTGTACCAAAGCAGACAGATTGTTTCTTTGGAGCACAGGCGACAAAGACATTGTGGATGTAATCAATGCGAATAGTTGTGAAACACTACAAGACAACTTCACAGAACAAACCACAAAAGATTGTATTCACTTGTTGTACAAAACCAAAAACGATTTAAGCATACGCATTGGTTGGCAGGATTCAAACAAGAAGAATAGATTTGTTGATGAAGCAATGAAAATGATTGGTGAAAGACAATCAAAATTACCCACTTGGGACAAGGCATTAGAACACGCAAGGAAAATAACAAATGAAAATCACAGATAGTGGTGTTGCAGTTATTGCCATCTATGAAAGGTGGCAAGAACTTATAAAGATGAAAGGCGCAATGCCAAAGAATGACAAAGAATGGTGGGACTTGGTAGATTTATTGGATCCACACGAGTTTGAAATATTAATGGAATATGCGATGCAATCCAAATACATCAAAGCACCTGAAAGATTGTGGGCACAGAATAAACTACAACAACGTCCGTTTAGATTAAGAAACAAAAATGATAAATGGAGCAACTCCAACAACAATCACAAGTTATGGAAAATACTTTTGAATAGTTGTGAACAAATTAAAGTAAAGATTGAACAAGAATAAAAACGAGAGATATTAGTGTGCCAACGATGCCACTAAACAACCACCAAAGTATTTTGCGAATTGATGTAACGTCTGCTTGTAGATGCTGAAGGTGGTTGTTGGCTAATATATCTAATTTTGTATCTAACTTTGCTACTTGTACTTCTACCAATGTCAATCTGTCTGTTTCTTTTTCGTTCATATTATTCACCTGGTGATTTTTCCGCTTGTGTTATACCTGTTTTGGTTTGTGTTCCTAAATCTGTTGTGCCTCTGTTTTGCCAAGTTGCGTGATTGCCTGTTAAAAATACAACTGCTTCACCATATGGGTATGCAGAAGGTAGTGATGGTTGTAGTGGTAATTTTTTTGCGCCTACCGTTTGGTAATATCTATCTACAAAATATCCTGTAAGTGTTCCTACTTTGCTTGGATTGGATCCACTTGATGCATTGTAAGTGAAACTACTACCGTCAATTTCTGCTTTGGTGTCTAATGTTCTTAATTTTATCAAATCATTTTCTGGTCCAAATTGATTTGGAGATGCTTTCTGTACGTTTTCAACCATATACACATTGCCATTTAATTCTGTTGCAACATCAGTAACGGTTACATAATCACCTTCAAGTGTGTTTCTGTTGCCATAAAATTCGTGTAATTGAGGATATGGATTTGTATTACCATTCATTGCACTTGTGTAATCTGGTGTTCCCGCAAAGGGGTGTCCTACACCAAAGCCGCCTGTAAGTGAATTTGGCACAAGCATCTGTAGTACAAGTGGATTTTGTGAATGCACACTTATAACATCTGCTGTGGCGACTTGTGCTGGTACGTGTGTTCCTGCTTTTGTGGTGATGAAAAATTCACTTATGTCACCTTTGAATTGTTGTGTTAGGTTTCCACCGCTGTCTTCACGTGCCCCAATCATACTATTGTCTGTTGCTGTGATTGTTGCAAATGGATTGTTTGTTGTATCACTACTTTTACTATAACTACTGCCTGTGCTTTGTCCTGTCCAAAAACTTTCACCATTGATACAAACTCTAAAACCAAATTTATTAAACGCATTAGTTTCATTTCTTTGTGTGAATGATATTAACACGTGATTCCATTCACCTTTGTTTAAACCACCTGCCGCCTGACCACTTAATCCACCTGTTAAGTAAGATGGATGATATGGAGTACTTGGATACTGCAATGCTGATGTAAACGTCATATCAGTTCCTAATTGTATGGTAAGTCCTTGTTTGGTTCCGTTTGGACTTACACCCCTGTCCGCTTCGCTTTCTACTAATTCTATAAAAATTGTTGGGTTGTGTGGAGGAATAGCAAGTATTGTAGCACCATCATTGTCTACCGTTGCATCTGTTTTTATCCAAAAACTAATCACGCAATCTCCCCAATCTTCTGTTGGTGTTGTTTTGATTTGGTTTACTATTTGTTCTCCTGTATTTGAATTAACAAAAGTAGCATAATAACTTTCCCAATCTCCATAATATTTAGATGATGGCAAATCCTTAAATAAATTGTTGTCATATTCAATTACACTTGTGCTTCCATTGAAATTGATAGCACCTATTCTATCTCCTCCACCACCTTGTAGATATACGTAACTTGGTTGTGCCATTAATCGTCTGTGCTTTCTTCTGTTGTGTAGTGCAATTTGATACCAATCAATTTGGCATCAACTGCCATTGTGTCATTAGCATCTGTTGTGTCTCTTTCTAAATTAAAATACACAATGTCACCTGCTGACGGTGAACCCGCCACCGTTATCGCTGAACTTGTTGGTGATATATGCACATCATTTTGTGCTATGTAAGTGTCATCTGATTGTTGTGCTGTGCCAAATGCTGTGCCCAATGCATTGTCATCTGCCAATGCCACTGCTTTTACTTTCCAAGTAACACCACCTGAACTTGACACATTTGGTGTCCAATATGCTTCAAATGTTATGGTACCTTCGTTCCAACTTTTTGGCATCGCAATTGAAAATTGTGCGTTGGTGTTGCTTGATGTTTGAAATGATAAAGCACGTATTTCTGGTTGCCCCGCTGTAACTTCTAATGTTTCAATTGAACTACAACCATTTGTTGTTGTAGGATACATTGCTGTTGCTGGCACCCAAATATCGTGTGTGCCAATGCCTGTAATATCTTTAAAGCCACCATTCTCTCTTACTTTTAATCTGTTTGCTGTAGTGTCATAGAATATGTCACCATTTGCTAAATTGCTTAATGGATTGCCCGCTCTATTGAATACATTCAATACACCACCTACTAATGTTTTGTTTGTGCCTGCATCTACTTTGAATATTTCGTTGTTGTCGTCGCTGTTAACAACAAAATCTACATCTGCGAAACTTGGGTTTACGATAACCTGTTCACCCTGCATTTCTAAAACTTTTATTTCACCATCTCTGCCAACATTGTCTGGTGTCGCATACCATTCAAGTTTTGTGCCCATCGCTCCGTTGCTGTGGTTTTGTGTTGCTCTCGCAAAAAACTTACCTGGCGTCCCAAAGTAGCCACCATTATCTTCATTGTATGGTGAAAAGTAAAATCCACCTACGATATCATTTAGAGCACAATAGGCATCACTGCCATCCGCACCACTTCTCGCAAACCATACATTAGGAAACTTGTTGCTGTCTGATTGTGCTTTCAATACCAATGCGGGAAAACCTTCGTGTGTGGCTTCAATCTGTATACCCGTGTTGAATAATAAATCTGTTGTTGGTGTAGTGCCGCCACCAATGCTCAAGCCACCTTGTATATGCACGGGAGCATAACCTACTCCATAGGCGCCTTGTGCAATATCAAAGTTACCGCCAATGTCTGGTGCTGTGTGTTGTAAAAATTTAATGCTGTCATCACTTTGCCAATAACCCCATCCGTGTGGTCCTGTTGACACCCCTGCTTTGAATTCTAAATTGCCTTCTGTGTCTACGGTGAAAGCACCCGTGCCATCTGGTTTGATATCTATCGCACCATTTGATGTTGAAACAATGTCATTGCCATTGACGTCCAAATCTCCACCAAGTTGTGGTGTTGTGTCTTCCACAACATTGTTGATTGATACTGCTTGTGCTCTTGCATCTGTGTAGTATAAGTTGCTACCTTCTGCTACATCATCTGTTGTTAGTGTGTCCCAACTTAATTGTGCCGCGCCATCTGTTTTTAAATATTGATTTGCACTACCATCTGCTTGAGGCCATTTTTGTCCATCTAAATACAAGTCACCTGTTGAATATGGTGTTATTTCAATATCATTGTTGGCTTTTAATTTAATACTTGCTGTACTGCCTGTGTTGTTTTGATATAAATTTAAATCACCACCGCTGATACCTGCAAAATTGTTTGGTTGGTTTGTGCTTGCCAAACCTAAATAGTTGTTTGATGTTTGTAAATAAAAGTTACCTACACTTAATGGGGCGCTCGTACTTGCTCCCAAATAAGCATTATCACCTTGTAAAAGTAGTTGTGCACCTGTACTGCCTGATGTTGATGTGCCCGCTGTAAATTTTATGCCTTTGTTGCTGGCTTGTTGGCTTGCGTGTACTTTAAATTCTGTTGTTGTTGTGTGATTTGTTCCAAGTAATATTTCATTGCTTTCAAATTTTAGTGTTGCATTTGTTAATGCATTTCCGTTGGTATCTAAATCACCACCAAGTTGTGGAGTAGTATCTTCTACCACATTGTTGATTGATACAGCCTGTGCCCTCGCGTCCGTGTAGTATAAATTTGCACCTTCAGTTAAGTCGTCTGTTGTTTTTGTTGCTAATCTTGTGTCAAAACGAGTGTCTGTGTAGAATAAGTTTGTGCCTTCTGTGATATGATCCGTTGTGCCTGGTATAGTTAATACACCTGTTGTTGAATTGTATGCTTGTGTACCTGCTGTGCCTAAACTAATTGAACTTCTTGCTCTCGCATCTGTGTAATACAAATTTGTTTGTTCTGGTATGTCCGCTGTGTTTACCTGATTTGCACCTGTACCAAAGTCAATGTGTGTGTCGTTGATGCCATCTGTGTTTAATGTAAGTTGTCCACTGCCGCTGTTGTAGGCTAATGGTGCTTGTGCTGAAATGGCAATTGAAGTTGGTGTGGGTTCAAATTGTTGATTGGTTTGACTCCAAGCCAAAACATTACCATCACCTGTGCTCGCACTCACACCTGTTGTTGCAACATCACTTAAATCACCAACGCTTGCCGCACTAATACGTGCATCTGCTCTTGCGTTTGTGAAATATTGATTTGTAGCGCCTTCGCTTACATCATCTGTGTCTTTGGTTGCTAATCGTGTGTCAAATCTTGTGTCTGTGTAGTATAAATTTGTACCTTCTGCTAAATCTGTTGTGGTTAGATTTGATAACGATGAAACCGTTCCTGTAACATCACCTGTGACATCACCTGTTACATTACCAACCAAATTACTTGTGATGGTTGAGGCTGTGAATGTATTGGTAACGAGTAAATCACCATCACCATCAAATGTTAAAACTTTGTTTTGTCTGTTGGTACGTGTTGGTAGTGTTGAATCCGCTGTTGCTACAACTTCAGAAGCAGGAAACTTTAGTGAATTACTTTCATTGCTTTCAATGTTATCTTGTAGTGCCATCACAATGTTGTCAAACTCTGCGTTCAAATCTTTGGATGTTAAACTACCCCCTCTTTGGAAGTCAACCGTTCTGCTCAATTCAACATCACGTATGATTGTGATTACTGCGTCTGTGGCAGGTGCTGTTACGAATTGTACCGTACCACCCTTGTTACTGCCATCGCCTGTGTCTAATAAAACCGTATAATGTGTTGTGTATGTTTGTAGAACACCATCTACATACACTTCTAAATCACCCGTGTTTTTCATTGCTGTACCAAACAAACCTGTGGTTACCGTAATTGTTGCACCTGATACCGTTGTGCCTGCTGTATCTGTTAAATCAACTTGTGTGCCGCTGTTGCGTGTATTGATTGTAGAAACTAAATCTGCACCTCCACTACCCGCACCATTTATTGTAATGCTTTTGCCTTGTAGTGCTGATGTGTAAAAAAAGTCTGCTGTAGTAACGTTTAGTGTTGTGCTACCACTTGTGATTGATGCTGTGCTGTCAGTTATGGTGTTGCCTGTTTGTAGGGCTGGCACAACAAAGGTAAATGTAAAGTCTGTGCTACTATTGTTACCTGTGTATTGTACGCTTGGTGTTACGTTTGATACTGCCATATTGTGTGTCCTTCATAATATTTACCTAAAATATATCTGGTAAACTTTCATATAATACGTTGTTGTAATTTCCGTTTCTGCGTTCTTCTCTCGCACGTTTGTCTAATCTTCTTTCTCTTTCACGCCATCCTTTTGGATCCGCAATTTCTTGTAATGCTTCGTGTACATATTTTCTAATAACCATTCTTGCCCACCACAAGTTTTGCAGTGGTATTGTGTCTGCCAATGTTCTTGTTAATGGACGTAAAGTTTTTCTAAAATCTTCATCATCTGTGAAAGGTGTTTGTGCTAAATTTAGTGCACCACTTGTTAATTTTGCGGCATCTGAAAACACAGGACCCAATAGTCCAAATATAATATCTTCACCACGTATGTATTGTTTTTCACCTGTGGTTATTGCTGTAAACAAATCTTCACCACCCACTTGTAAAAACAAGTCTGAGGCAATACCTGCTCCACCACCTGTTACCAATGCACGTGCCCACGCTTTACCACCTTGTAATGGTTCTCTACCTGCCGCATAATCTTTGGCTTGATTGATAAAGTAACCCATTGCTGATAAGGCGGCTATCTGTGCGGAGCCATACATCAACATATTCATTGTGCCATTTTGTTTTTTGTATCTGTAAAAAGTTTTACGCCACACAGCAACAGCAATACCTTTAAACTGCGTTGCCGCTTTGATAAGTGCACCTATTACTCTTCTATCGTCTGAAAAGAATGTTGCCAATGCTCTGTCATAGTCATTGCCTTCAATGGTTAGTGTTTTACCCACATCATTAAACAATGTTGTCATTTTTGTACGCAATGATTGATTACCAAATGCTGTTTCAAACACCTGTTCATCAAGCAATCGCATATTAACAAAACCTCTTTCATTGATTGGTTGTGTTCTTAACAATCTTGTCCAAGCGGGCTCGCCACCTCTGCTTACATCATCAATACCATATTTTTTCAATGCACCTTGTAATGGTTTTGGCAAATCCTTAAATGCAGTTTTGTTGGTTATGAATGTGCCAAGTTTTCTACTCATAATACCTTGTACAGCACCACGTGTTGCCATTGTCCATTGTTGTAAGAAACTTATCTTCATTGACTTTTGTGCAATGTAATCAACTGCTTTGTGTCCCTTGCCTGTGATGGTACTGCCTGCTGTGTTGTTGTCTGAAAGTCTGCCAACCATATCATCAAACACCAATGCCGCCTCTTGTGCCCAACGTTTTTCTTCATTCAAAGAAAGTTTGAAAGGATTGGTTAGTAGTTTGATTGTTTGTGAAAAGTCCAAACTAAACAAACCTTTACCTGCGATAATGGCTGTTGGTATGTCCAATGTGGCTGTGATTGGTGCACTACCTAATTTTGATGCAACCTGTAAATTTAAAAAACTTTGTATCCAAGCATATGAATTGTTGTATTCATAATCGTGTGGATTAAGAACTTGATCCAATTTATCCAACGCACCATTCATTGCTGATGACTTTTTAACGGTACGTGCTGTTCTATTGATAAAGTTTACCATCTGTTGTGGATTGCTACCTAAAAATTGTCTAATAGCAGTGTCACGTGTAAATTCACCAATGTCTGTCATCAATTGTTGCTGTAAGCCAACACGTGAATATGATTTGTGGATACGTAAAAATGTTTCACCATCTTTCCATTGTAGGACTGGTTGCTTACGTCTTAAAAACTTTTGGCTTCTGCCTTTCTGTGCTGTGTCACCTGCTGTACGCCAATTGGCATTACCTTGTGTTAGATGTTCATACAAATCATCTAATACTTTTTCTCTTTGTATGGTTGTGCCGTGTACACCTTCATCTAACTCATTAATGTGTTTTTGAATAAACTCTTGTTTGCCCATTTTAGCAACAATGTCTTTGTCCCAAACTATTCTTGTTCTTGCTGTGGCAAATGATGCTTTATCACCCGCAACAATTCTGTTGGCAACCAAACCCATTTTAAGTTCATAAAATTCTTTTGCTATGTTGAATGCTTCAACATTTTTTGTAGTGCTGTCATTACGTGTAGGATTGTTTTCTATTTCAAATAATTCTTTGTAAAATGCTTCATAATTTTTTTTGTTGGCAATGTAATCATCAAATGTCTTGCCTGATATTCTTAATGTAATTTCATTAAAGTCTTGTAAGAAATTGTTTTGTTGTGATTTGATAAGTTCTAAAAATGGAACACTGCCACGTGTGTCATTGGTATCAAATATCATACTCACCAATGCTTTTTCTGTGGCTTTGTCTAATGATAGATTTTGTTCATCCATCAATGCTTGTATGTTGTTTTGTAAATCTCTTTTGAATGTTGATGTTTTTTGGAAACTATCTGCTTGTGCCATAAAGTCATCTAATAGTTCTAAAACTTCTACATTGGTTTCATCTTCAACTATTTTGTCAGTGAACTTAACACCATCAACTTCTGCTTCAGCATCAATACCTTGTGTTTGTGAACTACGTCTTATTTCCGTGTGTTCAGTATCAAGTTGTTCACGTGTGTTCTTGTCTAACTTTTGTCCTGTGTCTTTTTCAAAATTATCAAAACATACTTTTGCCATTGTTACGCTCCATTAGTAATCATACAAGTATGAAACTTTTTCTTTGCTTCTCGTTTGGTTTGCAGTGCTTTTACTTTGGTTTCAAAAGCAATCACACTATTTCTAAATGCTGTCTGTTCCACGTCTAACCTACCTGCATCAAAATCTTTGATTGGCACAATAGTTCTGTTGCCCGCATCATCTTTTACAATTCTGTAACCAATTTCACTCATTGTTCTTTCACTCACAATTGGTTGTGATAAGAACGCCGCCATTGCACCTTCTGGTGTTGCATTGTTGGTAAAGTTTTTGCCACGTATTGAATTAACAGCAACTTGTTCGTCACCATCTGTTTCATTTAGTGCTTTGGTTACTTTGCTAATGTTGTCTTTGATTTTTTGTTTACCACTACGTGCATCAATGTTCACTGCTTCTGCATCTTCATCAACACGTCTTGCTGTTGAATTAACACGTCCCACAAATGAATGTTGTTCATTTAAGAATTGTGTTTTAACTGCTTCCAATTCATCGTTGGTAAGTTTTTTACCTCTTCTTATTTGTCCATTTGCTCTTTGTTTAACAATGTAACCTGCTGTTATTTCACCTGTCACTTCATCAATCTCTAAATCATATCTTTCATCACCAACCAACACTCTAAATCTATCAATTTTATCTCCACCAAGTTGTGTGTTGGCATTTTGCTCTGTTACAATTTGATTGATACGTTCATCAATGTTGTCAGGTGTAAGTGTTTCTGTTTTACCTTCACTTGTGATTTTGATTGTGTCTTTGCTACTTAATTCTCTTACGGTTGGCAATATACGTGCAACGTTTTCTATTTTGCCTGTGAGTTTGATTGCACCATCTTCATCAATTTCTAATTTTACTCTGCCCGCATCACCTGAAGCATACACTCTACCATCTGATGAAATATGTATGGCACCTTCAATACCATCAATATCAAAACTTCTTATAAAGTTTGCTGATGTAGATGCTGTGCCACTTACTTTTGTTGCTGTACCTCTGCTGTGTGCCGCATTGATATCAATTACGGTGTTTGGTGGTGCTATTGTGCTGTCTTTAATTTCTACGTCGTGTATTTCAGTTTCTTTTATTAATGCTGTGTCACCTGTCTTTGTTGTGCCCATTGCACGTGCAAATTTTCCAAAGCCTGTGCCCAACACACTTAATCCATAACCTGCGCCAAAGGCAAAACCTGCGTTGATGGCGTGGTCCTTAAATGTTAAATCTCTGCCACGTATTTCTTCTGTGCTTTCTGCCAATGGTGCATATATGGCTGTGTCTAATATTGCATTGCCAACACCAATTGCTAAACTTTTGCCTAACAAACTTGCACCAAAACCCACTGGTATAATGTTGATTGGATCCAACATAGCGCCTGCAAAGGTACCACCAAATTGTGCGGCTTTACCCCAACCACTTGCTCTGTTTGAAAGTATTTCTGCTGTTTCTACTTGTGCTCTGTAGTCTCTGATATTTTTTGCTACATCAGTTGTAAGTTCTTCATACCAATCAATGTCTTCAACATAGTATGGATGTTGTTCATTCCAATCTTCTTGTGTGATACGATTTTCACCACGTTTGGCTTTTTCTTTGAGTGTTAAGTCTTGTACTAAACCAATACTGGTTTCTTTGAATCCAAGTCCAACACCTGCACCAAAGTTTTCACCTACGGTACTTGGTGGAACATAAACATCACTTAATGTTCTCTCTTGTTGTAAACCAAAACGTTCATCAATTTTAACTGCCATTTTATAAATCCAAATCTGGTGTTAAATCTATTTCAGTTAAACCTAATGCTTCTTGTGCCGCTTCACCTTGTAAAATAATTTCACCATCACTTAATGTTGCATCATTGTCTATGTCTGCTGTTGTGGTTATTTCACTGCGATATGTTTTGCTTATTTCAATAGCAAAACTTTCTAATGCACGGAGTGGAGTCATTTCTCCACCATACTCACCTTTGAATGTACGTTTGTTGTTGTCAGCCCAACCTTCCATAACTAATCTTTTGATTGTTGGGTTGCTTAATGCATCACCAAGTCTCTGTATGTTGTTGTCTGATAACCAATCAAGCATCCAACTTTCAATTTCACCATCTCTTATGTAAAAACTAATTGCGTGTAATCTTTTTTGGTCTTCGCTGTCTAATGTTAATTCTTCTGCGTGTATATCAAAATATTTTATTTTGCCATCTGATGTTTGTGTTTCTTCAAAGAATGCTTCGTACAATAAATCTACTTTGTCATTACCTTCCAATGGTACTTGCTTGTCAACAAATTTATTATCTCTTCTGTCTTTACGTCCACCCGCACCATCTTCCCTTTCAGGTGCTTTAACCGTTTTGGTATCACCCATTTCTTCTAAAAATGTTGTGTTCCAATCATCTGGTTTTGCAAAAACTTGTGTAAGTTCTACATCGTTGGTTTCTGTTGTTGCTGTTGCACTATTGGTTACATCAAGTGTAACAACGGTTTTGTTTAGTTCATTTTCACCACTTGGTGTTTTCATATACACAGGTGCCATCAACAAGTTTGTGTCTTCAGGTACCATAAAAATCTGATTACCTTGTATTACAAATCTGTAGTTGTCTTTGTGTTCAACCATATCTGAGATTGTAAAGTTTGGATTATTTGAAAATATTGGATAGTCCTGTGGATTGTTCAATACATCATTCAATGTGTCTTCTACTTGTTCAATTGGAAATGCTTCGCTGTTGTTTGGTACCAATAGTGTTTGTCCATTGGCTTCAATTTCAACAGGAACAAATGCATTGTCTAATCTACCCAATGTCATTTCAATTGCACGTTCGTGTGTCATACCACCTGATACTTTTTGTAGGTAGTGTGCATATGCACCATCAAACAATGTGCCTTTTAGTTTTGGATTTGAACGTAATGGATCCGCATATTTGTCATTGAATAGTTGTGTAAAGTTTTCTTTTGCTTCTGTAAGTTTTACAACATCACCATTGTTGTTTACTACACCTTGTGATGTTAAATCAGCAACAAGTTGTTTTTGGTTTTTGATACCATTGTACATTGCTTCTGCTGTGTTGTAGTCACCTTGCTGTATCATATCAAACACGTGTTCAACACCACTGCTGTCTAATTCTAAATCATTAATTAATGATGGAAGATATTTGCCAAATTGTTTTTCTAATGCTTCAAAGTAACCGCCTTCAGCAAACAAGTCGTTGAATGATGCGTTTTCAATTGTTTGTTTTATTTCTGCTATTTGTTCTTTAGGCATAATGGTTCCGTTGTATGGACTTACACCTGTCATTTTCTTTTTGAGTACTAAACTTTCTTCAATTGCCGTTGGTGAACTAAAGTCTAATGTGTGTCCTGCATCAGTAACTATTTGCCAATCACTGCCATCTGCTTTTGCAATCAAATCTTTTTTGGCTTGTAGATTTGCTGTTAATGTGTCGTCAATTGATTGATACAACAATAACTGCTCTCTATTTTCAGCCATTTGTAAATCTGAAAGTTTGTTGCCATCAGCATCTTCACCTGTTGACAAACTTAATTCTAAATTATCAATGGTTGTCTTTACGTTCACAACTTCTTGTGCGTGTTCTGTAACACTGGCAGTTTTCATTTCTTTTACAAAACCACCTGCCAATTGTGCATTGTTCCAATTTGTTTCTAATGCATTGGCTTGTGTTTCATCCATTCCATATTCAATAAATTTTGATGTGCTAAATTCATAACCACTATCAATACCTTGTGCTTCAAGTTTGATAGCATCTTCTAATTGTGTAACACTGGTGTCTAACTTGGTTGAAAATAATGTTTTTTCTCTGTTGAATGTTGAATACAATTCATTTGATATCGCTTGTTTTTCTTTGACAGAAAGTGCTCTACCTAAATCATATCCCGCTTCACCAAACAAGTCGTTGGTTTCATTCATAAGTGTTTGAAATATTTCACCACCATTTCTTATGTCATTGATAAATTCTTCTTTGGTTACACCAAATCTTTTGTGTGTGTTATACCCGTGTCTAATGGCACTTAATTTAATTGTTGATGCCAATGTTTCTTTTAGTTCAAATGCTTTTGCTGGTGATAGTGTGCCATCCAAACTTTCAATACGTGCAACAAGTGTTCCATAATTTTCAATAACACCTTCATCTAAAAAACCACTTGCTGATATGCTGTTTTCTATATCAACAATGTCACTCATTGTTGCTTCATAGATTGTGTTTACGTGTTCTTCTTTGGCATATGCTAATTGCTGTGTGTTAACATATTGAAAATTTGATTGTAATTGATTGTCTAAATAATTTGCTATGTCTGGTTGTAGTTGGCTTGGTGTACTTGAGATAATATCTTCACGTAACTGCTGTGCGTCTGCATTGAAGCCATCTAAATTTGGCACAGGATTTTCCAAACTACTGCCGTCATATTGTGTTCTAATTTTGTATAAGTCTTCTTTGATTTTCTTTTGTGTGCCTGCTATGAAAGCCGCGTTGGCACCTTTTTGAAAGGCACTACCTGCAATAGTGTATTGATTTTCTGCTTCAATGTACGCCGCACCTTCTTTTAATGATTGGTTTTGTGCTTCAATACCTGCTTCGTATCCATCGTTCTTTGCTTTTTCATCTAACACTTCATTCGCATAGTTAACAATTTTTTGTGCATTTCTAATATTAGTGTCATCCAAACGTGGACGTGTGAAACGTCCTGTTGGTGCTCTTCTGTTTTCATATGTTGGTATCTTTGCCATTATCCGTGCCTTTTAATTACTGGAAACTTTAAACTTGTACTTGCACCTTTGTGCTTCACAAATCTTCCTTTGTGTTTCATCAATTTGATTCCACTTTTATTTTTCATAAAGTGAAAACCTTTTGGTGCTTTAATACTTTTTGTTGCCATTAATATTTTTTCTTCCTGCCATAACCTTTTTTAGATTTTGATTTTGTCTTCTTTGCTTTGGTTTTTTTACCGTAACTTTTTTTACCGTACATTTTATATTCCTCCTCTTATTCTACCTGCTTGGTCCAAATCCATTATGTTTCTATTGAATGAAAATGTTGTACCGCCTGTAGTTTGTGTTGGCACACTACCTCTTCGCATACCTGCCAAACTTAAATCCAACAAGTTGCCAAATGCTCTTTGTCTTCCACTTTGTCTGTAAACACTTGCTTCATATCTTTTGCTAACAACATTTGAATATGCATCAAACTTGTCTGCAAAATCTTCATAAGCAAATTCTCTCGCCGTGTCCGCAAACACATCAGTGGGCGTTCCTTCTAAAGCAACACCACTTGCTGAATACAAAGCACGTTGTTGCCCCACTACTCTTCTTAATTGTTTTCTGCGTTGCTCTTTACGTTCTAAATAAGCACGTTCACTTTGATCCGCTTCAAAGGCTGACAACGCCGCTTGTTGATTGGCTAAAGCAATATTCTGTTGTGCTGAATACAATGTACCTGCTGTGGCAATCAATGTTGCATATGGGGCTATCGCCGCACTTGCTGTACTCGCCGCTGTCGCCGCCGTACTCGCCGCCGCTACAATTGGTTGTATAAAACTCATCTAAATTTCCTTGTCATAATATTTACCGCCCTTTA